>MWVW01000192.1_pt1 | contig 14358 bp, 9 predicted proteins | sample 1047191 | NCBI WGS metagenome assembly MWVW01 (sample SAMN06349985, study PRJNA376086) | soil metagenome | isolation source: MtG22-5 sample Antarctic (ecotone) | place: Antarctica
CAACAGGGTAAAGAACATAAAGAGCTGAAAATGATAAAACTTAATAATTAGTATTTGTTTTATAACTACCGGTGTCATTTAAACACGATGCCGGTAGCATAATTCATTTCGTATATTATTTTAATTATGAGATTTACCAGATAGATGAAGAGCAAAGTCGAGTACTGAACTCCATTTCAACCAAATGATTAATCGTAGTAAGGAGTATAGTCAACCAAATGATTAACCAAAAAATATAAAAAATGAAAAAGTTATGTAACACTGCATCCAGCAGCCGTCATGGGCAAAACACAGAAACGACTTTTAGTAAAAATCGTAGGGCATACAAACAAACTCTGGTATTTTATTCCTTTTGTGTGCTGTTCACATTAGTTTTATCAGGATGTATGAAAGATGATTTAAAACAAACCGAATCGGACATATTAAGTAAGGCCCATTCAAAAGCAAGCCCGGAAATAGAATCGCTTTATAGCAAGGGTAAAACGTCTAAAAGCCCTGACTTATCTTTAACAACATGGCTGGAGTTGCAGCGGGTACGTTCCGCTACAGCAAAATATCATAACTTTTTCAAAGCAGTTGATGATGGTTATGTGGATATAAATGTAGTGATGCCTAATATGGGATATCATTTCATGAAACTAAATCTTGTTGATGCCAACTTCGAAATCAGTAAACCTGAAATATTGGTATATAATAAAACACAAAATGGTCGTATGCAACTGGTGGCAGTAGAGTATGCAGTGCCTTTAAATCTTTCTGCAAGTGCTCCTTCAGGTTTTACGGGCGACAATGATGTGTGGGATAGAAATATGGGTTTTGGATTATGGCTTTTGCATGCCTGGATATGGGCGTATAATCCTAATGGTGTTTTTAAATCTACAAATCCATTAGTTCATGTAGATTAGTACTATCATTTGTCATTTATGGAAATGGTAGAAGATATTGATCGTTCTAAGTGTATGCATACATTATATTATACCTGTAAAGAATCTACCAAACCAGGATATAAACAGCATCAAACATTTTGCATTTCATAAAATTTAAAAAAAGATTCGAATAGCGTCGCAACCAATCTAAATAAAAGAGTCTCTTCGGAGGCTCTTTTTGCTTTAAGGAAAAAAAGTGTGTTTGATTTGCAAATATTTATAATTCCAGCAACGCCTTTACCGGATCTTTTCCAAATAATAACAATTCAGGATTTTCGAGCAACTCTTTAACCCGAACTAAAAAACTTACTGATTCACGTCCGTCAATAATGCGGTGATCATAGCTCAGTGCCAGGTACATCATTGGGCGGATGACTACCTGTCCATTCAGAGCTATGGGACGTTCTTCTATCTTGTGCATGCCCAATATGGCTGACTGAGGAATGTTGATGATCGGTGTGCTCATAAGCGAACCAAACACACCTCCATTGGTAATGGTGAATGTGCCGCCCTGCATTTCCTCCATGCTTAATTTATTATCACGTGCCTTTGTCGCCAGCTCCACAACTTTCTTTTCTATTTCGTGCATACTCAGGCTTTCAGCGTTGCGGATCACTGGTACTACCAGTCCTTTGGGTGCAGACACGGCTATGGAAATATCGCAGTACTGATGATATATTATCGAGTCGCCATCGATATAGGCATTCACTGCTGGCCATTCCTGCAGTGCAAAGCAAACTGCTTTTGCAAAAAAGCTCATAAACCCAAGGTTCACTCCATGCGCTTCTTTAAACTTGTCTTTATTAGCCGTGCGGATAGCCATGATCCTACTCATATCCACTTCATTGAAGGTGGTGAGCATGGCTGTTGTATTCTTCGCTTCTACCAGTCTGCGGCTTACGGTTTTACGCAGGTTGCTCATTTTTTCCTTTTTCTCTTCACGGTTGAAAGCCACACTCCCGGGCTTTTGCCCCGGATGAGAAAGCGCATTCAATACATCTTCTTTTACGATTTTTCCATTGTATCCACTTGGTGATATATTTTTGGGATCAACTTTTTTGTCTTCAATAATAGCAGACGCAACAGGTGTTGCTTTTATATCTGAAGTTGAGGGTTGAGGGTTGAGGGTTGAAGCTGGAGGATTGGATGTTTTGGATTGATTTATTGCAACTGATTGCTTTTTAGCTGCCGTCTTTTCTGGTTTTCTATCGACCTCAATAGCTGGCTCGCTTTGAGTTTCCTGCTTTGAACTGTCTGCTGGTTTTGATGCAGCCTCATCTATTTGTGCTACTATATCACCAATGCTTAGTGTATCGCCTTCTTTACCTACTGTTTTCAACACGCCGGCTTTTTCAGCATTCACTTCAAAAGTGGCCTTTTCACTTTCCAGTTCTGCTAACACCTCATCCCGCTCCACATAATCGCCGTCATGCTTCAGCCATTTCACCAATGATACTTCGCTTATAGATTCGCCTATGGCGGGAACTTTTATATCAATCATAACCTTTTTTGAAAAAACAAATTTCAGGAAAATATGTTGTTTTTTTTGATATTAGCCTAAATGTATTTTAAAAATTGCAACCATATGGTGCTGGTATAGGTGCAAACATTGAATGTATGCTATGTTTGAATTGCTGACTGCAAATGATTAAAGAAAGGATACAGAGTATTGAGAGATTATTTGTTGTCTGCAAAAAATATTTGGAGGTCTGATTTAAAAAAGTACGCCCTGTTACCAGATTGTTTAAATTAGGGTAATGTAATGTCTTGATTGAAAAAAGCAATATTCATAACACAAATTATTCTCTTAGCTAGCTGTTTCAAGCTGGTTACTGCCCAACAACTTATTTTCAAAACATATTCAGTCGAAGACGGCCTTGTATCAAACCATGTACAGCGCATTTACCAGGATAAAAAAGGGTTCATGTGGATTGGCACCATTGAAGGATTAAGTAAATATGATGGCCACAAGTTCATTAATTATACCACTATTAATGGCCTTTCTGATAATAAAGTGAATGATATGTATGAGTTGGCAGATGGAAAATTATATGTTGCTGAAAACGATGGAACGGTAGATATTTTACAGCGGGATGCCATCGTAAAGAAAGCGGCTTTTCGTAATGTGGTTATCAATCAATTTTACAAAAGCAGGGATAACAGAATATTAGCAGCAACAGATACAAGTGGAATACATGAAATAAAAAACGGCAACCTGGTGAAACCCCGGCAGATGTTCCCCGATGCAACTTATCATGCACTTACCGAATTTAATGATTCACTTTTGATAGGGGGATCTCACAGTTTCCTACACATTCTGAACAGGGAATTAAAGTTGGTTTTGGAAATAAAACAAGTTAAAGGATTAGTGATTGGTAAAATTTACAAAGATTCAAAAAACAACGTTTGGGTATGTACACATAAAGGTTTAAAACTTGTATCAGTTGATAAAAAGAATCAACCATCCAACTATATCCTATCAGAAGCTCGTTTTAATATACCAGTCCTAAAGAATAATCTAATTTATGATATACTGGAAGATGCTAATAGTAATTTGTGGATAGCTACTTTACATGGCCTTGTTAAAATAGATCCGGGTGGTAGCTGGCAAATATTTTCGGAAAAAAACGGATTACCTTCTTCTAATATCAGATGCCTTTACCAGGACAGAGAGAAAAACATCTGGATAGGTACATTCCAGGGACTGGTAAAACTGGTTACAAAAAATGACATCCGTACCTACACTACAGAAAACGGATTAACATCAAACAGGGTACGATTTCTTCGACCTCTTGCAAACGATCTGTTTTTGGTTGGAACTGAAAACGGGATGCAGTTGTATAATAGTAGCGATGGTATTTTTTCTTCCGTTATCTCACAACAAAATACTATTTATTCTGGTTTTGTAGAAAATAGTAAGCCTGTATTATTTTATAAATTCAACCATAGGTTTGGAAAGTATGATTTAAGTAACCGGAGCATTGTTGATTATATTTTACCAGGTCCAGCGAATGCTCAGGTGTATTGTTCTGTTGTGGATGCCAACGGAATTGTTTTCAATGGTACAGAGGAAGGGTTGATCATTTGTACATCAACCAAATCGTATTATGATAACCAGATTCCTTACCCCATATTTGATTTGCTTATTGACAAAAAAGGTTATCTGTGGATAGCCACGCGGGATAATGGTTTATATCGCATTCAGTATTCCAACTCAAATAATAAGATTAATTTGTCTATTAAGAACTTTTCAGATATGCTCCCTGATAAACACATTTATCGCATATTTGAAGACAGTAAAAGCAATATCTGGGTTGGAACCAGGTTTCAGGGAATTGCTCAATTAAAAAATAAAGGTAATGATGAATATACAGAACAACATTTTGATCTGGAACATGGATTAATGTCAAACTGGATCACGGCTATTGCTGAAGATAATGCGGGTTGTATATGGATAGGCTCCAGCCTGGGGATTGATAAATTAATACCGGCAGACACGTCATTCCATATTTTCAATTTCAGCCGTATAAATAATTATTTTGCTAACATCAATGCAATCTTACCGGACAATGATCATTCTTTATGGTTTGCCACAAACAGTGGACTGGCCCACATCAATCATGGTGAAACAGAGAAAACAGCACCCTCACCGGTATACATCACATCAGTTGTATTAGGTGATATAACTTTTAATTTCAGTAAACATTATGCAGGTAGTGAAGTGTATTTAAAATATAATCAAAACCGTGCAGAATTTGAGTTTTCTGCTCCCGGCTTCATCAATGAAAAACAAATTTTATACAGTTACCGATTATTAGGGTCTGCAGATACTACGTGGAGCAAAGCTAACAATTTACATAATGTTTCTTATGCCAGCCTCCAGCCAGGTAATTACCGGTTTGAAGTAAGAACAAAGGGTTGGAATGAGGTATGGGGCATCCCTGCCAATTTTGAATTTATTATAAAGCCACCTTATTGGCGTACATGGTGGTTCTATACATTGGTGGTCTTATTTATGATATTTTTATTTTATGAATTTTACAGGTATCGCATCAGTGAGTTGCTAAAAGTACAAAAAGTACGTAACCGTATTGCATCCGATCTTCATGATGATATTGGTTCTACGCTCACTAATATTAATATGTTATCAGAGATAAGCCGTAAGAACCTGGAACAACCGCAGGTGGCAGAAAAATTTTTAGATCGCATAACAGAAGAGGTTACTGCAACCAGCCAGGCATTAAATGATATTATCTGGAGCGTAAATTCCAGAAACGACTCCATGCAGGAAACAATGTCGCGTATGCGGCGTTATGCCGCTGAGTTGTTTGACAATACTAATACCATCCTGCACCTGAACCTGGATGAAAATGTTGGAGAAAAAAAATTGAATATGGAGCAACGAAGAGATGTGTACCTCATTTACAAAGAATGCATGAACAACATTGTAAAACATGCATCCCCCAATAATGTTTGGATAAATACACTGTGGCGAAATGGAAAGCTGCACCTCAACATTAAAGATGATGGTAAAGGATTTGACAAATCTGTTGTAACCAAAGGAAATGGACTAAAAAATATCCGTTCCAGAACCGAGAAATGGAAAGGCAGTGCAACTTTTAAAACATCTGCTGCAAAAGGTACACTCATTGAAATCGTAATACCTTTTGCGGGATAGATGCTCAATTGAGTGATATATAGTTGAATGAACAATGTATAATTTTGGCAGAATGCCTGTACGCATCATTATATTTGAAGACAATGATAAGCTCCGTGAATCACTGGCTTACTTGCTGAAAAGCCAGCCGGAATATGAAATGGTGGGTGATTACAATAATTGTAATGATGCTGCTACCATCACCAGAGTATATAAACCGGATGTCGTATTAATGGATATTGATATGCCAGGTGAAAGTGGTATCAATGGTGTAAAATTTGTAAAAGAAGCCCGACCGCAAACATCCGTTATCATGTACACCGTATTTGAAGACGATGAAAAATTGTTTCAATGCCTGTGCGCCGGGGCCAACGGATACCTTTTAAAGCAAACACCTCCGCAAAAATTATTTGACGGTATTCAGGAGGTGGTAGCAGGCGGTGCTCCCATGAGTCCCGTAATTGCAAGAAAAGTATTAAACACATTTCAGCATGGTAAAAGCAATAAATATTTTTTAACTCCAAGAGAAATTGAAGTGTTGCAATTACTTAGTAAAGGCTATAGCGCTAAAATGATTTCAACTGATTTGAAAATCTCTTTTGATACTACGCGGTCACATCTAAAAAATATTTATCAAAAGCTTCATGTTAATAGTGGTAAAGAAGCGATTGGCAAAGCTTTAGGTGAGCATATAGTGTAGTTTTCCGCACCGCAAAATACTTCTCCTCAATCTCAAACCTCCAACTCAACCAACTGAAAAGTGGCTATCACTCAATTGAGTGATTGATAATGATTATATAACCAGGCAATTTTATGAAATAATAATTTTGAATGAAAGAACAACACAACAACAATTAATAACAATTAAAAAAACAAAAAATGAAAAAACAATTTTCAACACTTTTTGTACTTGGTACAATGTGTTTTCTTGCATCTTGCCAAAAAGAAACGGTAATGACAACTGAAATTGAAAACAAATCAAATTCTGCAAATGCAAAAATGAAAGAAGAAGGAGTTCCGTTCAAAGGAGAATATACCACTGTAGCTGAGTTCCTGCGGGGACCAGCAGTGCAAAGGATAACCGGAACAGGACACGCAACGCATTTAGGGAAAAGTGTATTTGTTGCCAATGCCACTGTCAATCTAACTACACCGCCTCCCTTTGCAATAGCCGGAACCGCTGTATTTACAGCTGCAAATGGCGATCAATTTTATACCAGGTTTACAGGCACCAACACTCCTACTGGTAATGGAACATCACGTGGTGTTTTATACCATACAATTACCGGCGGCACAGGCAGATTTGAAAATGCTACCGGAAGCTTCACCGGCATTGCTCTTGTAAATGCTGCTAGTCCAACCAACTCGGTAAGTTTTGACGGACACATTAATTTTTAGGTAAATAGTTCTTCCGGCTGCCGTTTTAATGGCGGCCGGAGGCTTCGCAAAAAAAATTTTATTATAGGATGTAAGGAGAAGCTATTTATGGTTTGAACATTTACATATTGCAATTTCACATTAAATGCTGAACGCAGTCTCCACAATCTCAGCCTGCTCCTGAGCATGCACTTTACTATAACCACTTGCTGTAGAGGCACCAGGCTGCCGGCTTATTATACCATAATTGATACTCTTTAAATTCATTTGCAGAAATGAGGCTGCACCCATATTCAACGGTTCTTCCTGCACCCAAAACCATGTAGCACGGTTGTATTTCTGATACAAAGCATCCAATTGTTTTAATGGCAATGGATATAATTGCTCTAAACGTATGATGGCTACATCCAATTTATTTTCCTTTTGCTGACGCTCAGCAAGGTCATAATACATTTTACCACTGCAGAATAATACTTTTTTCACAGCGCCGGCATCCTGTACAAATACATCATCCATCACTTCCTTAAAACCTCCCTGCGTAAATTCAGAAATATGCGAATAAGTGGCCTGCAAACGCAAATTTGCTTTCGGTGAAAAAATGATCAGTGGTTTACGAAAAGGCCAGGCCAATTGGCGGCGCATGACATGAAACAAATTGGCTGATGTGGTAATGTTGGTTATCACCATATTCAGCTCGGCACACATTTGTAAAAACCGCTCCATTCGTGCACTGCTGTGTTCTGGACCCTGTCCTTCATAACCATGAGGCAATAACAGTACTACACCATTCATACGTTGCCATTTTGTTTCCGACGATGATATGAACTGATCAATCATGATCTGGGCGCCATTGGCAAAATCACCAAACTGCGCTTCCCATACAACAAGTGCATTGGGATTAGCCATTGCATAACCAAATTCAAAACCCAGCACACCGTATTCACTTAACAAAGAATTGTAAATTTTAAATTTATTCTGACCTTCCTGTATATGATTTAACCTGTTGTGTTCTTTATTTGTTTTTTCATCAAAGATCACTGAATGCCTGTGCGAAAAAGTTCCCCGCTGCACATCCTGACCACTTATTCGCACATCTTTTCCTTCAATAAGCAAACTTGCATACGACATTAGTTCGCCGGTGGCCCAGTCTACTTTTTGTTCAGCTTCAAACAGTTTTACTTTATCATTTAATAATTTTTCCACTTTACGCAAAGGCTGAAATCCTTCGGGCCATTTCATTAAGCTATTGAATATTTTTTTAAAATCACTTTCGCTGATAGCAGTTATTGGAGCATCATCAAAATCATCGGCTGTTGCTTTACGGAGACTTTGCCACCATAATTCAGGCTCCTGGTAGTGATAAGGCAAAGGATGTTGTTTCAACTCATCAAGGCGTTCCTGCAGATCAACCCAGAATTTTTTTTCCATTTCTTTTGCCAGCTCCTGTGCATCGGTCTCACCATTCTGGAGCAAATAGTTGACATATATCTCTCTGGGATTTGCATGTTTGTCTATCAAAGCATAGAGATGCGGTTGTGTAAATTTTGGATCGTCACCTTCGTTATGCCCATGACGGCGATAACACACCATGTCAATAAAAATATCTGAATTAAATTCCTGACGGTAGCGTGTTGCCAATTCTACGCACTTAACAACTGCTTCCGGATCATCGCCATTTATATGCAGTGCAGGAGCTTGTATGGCAGCAGCTAAGGACGTGCAATAATCAGAACTTCTTGCATCATCAAAGTCAGTGGTAAAACCGATCTGGTTATTGATCACAAAATGAATCGTGCCACCGGTATAAAATCCTTTCAGCTTACTCATTTGCAACACTTCATACACAATGCCCTGCCCGGCCACCGATGCATCACCATGGATCAAAATAGGTAATACTTTATCGAAATCACTGTTGTACAACACATCAGCCTTGGCTCTTGCAAAGCCAACAACCACCGGATCAACTGCTTCAAGGTGCGAGGGATTGGGCATTAATTTAAGATGGACCGTTTTATCATTAGTTGTCCTCACCTCACTACCGAATCCAAGGTGATATTTTACATCGCCGGTTCCCATTGTTTGATCAAGTTGTGCAGTTCCTTCAAATTCACTGAAAATCTGCTCATAGGTTTTGCCCATGATATTAGCCAGGATATTTAACCGCCCCCGATGCGCCATCCCGATCACAACTTCCTGCACATTATAATCAGCTGCAGTATTAATGATAGCATCTAACGCAGCTATTGTTGTTTCTCCGCCCTCCAATGAAAATCTTTTTTGCCCGATATATTTTGTGTGCAGAAATTTTTCAAACATGACACCCTGGTTCAACTTCTCCAGTATTCTTTTCTTTTTCTCCAGCGGAAGGGGTGCTGAAAAATTCTTTTCTATTTCATCGGTGAGCCAGTCAATTTTTTTCTGGTCACTTATGTATTTAAATTCAATGCCTACATGATCAGCATAGCATTTCTGTAGATGCTGAATAATATTTTGAAGCGTAGTTGTCCCTAGCCCTATTAAGTTACCTGCCTGAAACTCTTTATTCAGATCCTCTTCCGTAAAACCAAAAAATGAAGGATCGAGGTTGGCACCGCGGTCTTTGCGGGGGCGAATAGGATTTGTTTTGGCAATCAGGTGACCTTTGTTGCGATAACCTAATATCATTCGGTAGGCTCCTAATTCCTTTTCCCAGTTGAGGTCTGCACCTGTTTTACCACGGACAGTTTGCTTAACTTCTTCCTGAGCTAAGGCAGTGCCGTTTCCACCTCCATTTACTCCAGCCACACCAGCTTCTATTGCAAAATCAAAACCTTCAAAAAACTTGCGGTAATCCGGATCAACATTCTCCGGGTTTTGAACAAATTCCTTATATAAATTTTCAATATATGCCGGGTGAGAATGGGTGATGTAAGAAAAGTCCTTCATGAACTATTTTATTGGAGTTATGGAAAGCAAATATACTTTTGTTTTAAGGAGGACGAAATGCATTATTAAATTTATACAGTTACCGCTGCCCGTCGATTTCACCCTGTGTATTCGCTTATTCTAAGCTTAAATACTAAACTATAGCATAGGTAATTTTTTAAAATACTTATTTGCTAAGATTAATTTAATTAGACGAAATTCTCCATTTTCAAAGCTAAATTCTCAACTTTTTCGCCTACTTTTGCCGTCCAATTTAAGATACATGGCAAATCATAAGGCTACAAAAAAAGATATGCGCCAGTCTACCAAGCGCCGCGAAAGAAACCGTTATAGTGGTAAAACTACCCGGAACGCCATCCGTGATTTTAAAACATTAGAGGATAAGACAGCATCCGCTGAAAAGCTACCGGAGGTGATTTCGATGATTGACAGGCTTGCAAAACGGGGTGTTATTCATAAAAATAAAGCAAGCAATCTTAAATCTAAACTTACCAGAAGGGTAAAGGCTACTGCCTGATCTTATACTTTATGAATAGTTGTTCCCGTCAGGCCATCAGCCAGGCGGGATTTTTTATTTTTATTCCAAAAAATTTTTAAATGTTCAGATTATTGTTCTGCCTGATATTTTCATTATCACTAAGTGCCATTGCGCTAAAAAATTTCTACTGTTTTCGAACAGTTTGGTGGAAATAAAACGCCGACTTACATGGAGGCCATAGAATGGTGGAAAAAAATTGATGCGATCTCTCCAAATATAAAAATGATGGAAATGGGGCCTACTGATGCAGGTTTTCCCTTGCATCTTGTACTGGTTTCATCAAACAATGATTTAAATTTAAAATCAATTAAAGTAAAGAAGGCAAGCATCATTTTCATTAATAATGGCATTCACCCGGGGGAGCCTGATGGTATAGACGCCAGTATGCTGCTGGTCAAAGACATAATTCTAAAAAAATATAAATTACCCGTTAATATAGTACTTGCCATAATCCCTGTATATAATATCGGAGGCACTTTGAACAGGAGCAAAAATTATCGTGTAGACCAAAACGGACCTGAGGAATTTGGGTTTCGCGGCAATTCACAAAACCTTGATCTCAACAGGGATTTCATTAAAATGGATTCGAAAGAAGCAATGACCTTTGCAAAAATTTTTCATTTTTTAGACCCTGATGTTTTCATCGATAACCATGTGAGCAATGGTGCAGATTACCAGCATGTAATGACGCTCATATCATCTCAACACAATAAACTTGGAGGGGTAATGGGCAAATTCATGAAAGAGAGATTTGAGCCTGCTCTTTTTGAACTGATGTATAAAAAAGGTTTTGACCTGGTTCCTTATGTTAATCATTTTGGGCCAACACCAGATGAAGGTTGGCCGCAATTCTGGGATAGTCCACGCTACAGCAGCGGCTATGCCTCGCTCTGGAATACATTTGCTTTTGTTCCGGAAACACATATGCTTAAACCCTATGCACAAAGAGTATCATCTACCAAAGCACTGATGGAAAGTTTCATAGAATTCACATCTGCTCATTCCGGAACCATTCAACAGCTAAGAGCTGCAACAATAAGCAACCAAAAGACTCAAATTCAATTTCCAATTGCCTGGAAATGGGATAAGACACGTTCTACTCCAATAAATTTTAAAGGCTATGAGGCGGGTTATAAAACAAGCGAAGTATCCGGTTTGCCACGCCTGTATTACGACAGGACAAAACCATTTGAAAAAACAATTCAGTTTTATAACAATTATATTGATACGCTATCAGTCACAGCACCTAAAGCCTATATCATTCCCCAGGGATGGTGGAAGGTTATAGACCGGTTAAAAGCTAATAATGTGGCGATGCGGTTTCTTTCAAAAGATAGCATCATCGAAGTAGAAAGTTATCGTATTTCCGGCTATCAATCTGGTGCCCGTCCTTTTGAGGGACATCATTTAAATACCAATGTGCAAATTGAAACAAGCATTAAAAAAATTTCATTTCGGAAAGGAGATTATGTTATACCCCTGAACCAGAAAGCAGCACGGTTTTTAATTGAAACTTTAGAACCGCATGGAGAAGACAGTTATTTTGCCTGGAATTTTTTTGATGCTATACAGGGACAAAAAGAAGGATTTAGTGATTATGTTTTTGAAGAAACAGCATCAAGTTTTTTAAAACAAAATCCTGATGTTAAAAGAAGATTGGAAGAAAGAAAAGCGGCAGACACTTCTTTTGCAAAAAATGCACGAGCACAATTAAATTTTATTTATCAAAACTCACCTTACTACGAACCGGCACATTTACAGTACCCTATATATAGACTGATGAAATAGGTAATGACTCAAGATCACAGCAAGAGCAAACAATAATCCAACATCTATTACAAGGATCACCTCTGCCACAGGTGGTTTATTGACTGTATTAACTGAAGGTGACGGTGGGGTTAACTTATTTTTTGCAGGAAAGCGATACAAAAACTATGGTTAACGCCACCGTTGTAAATGTTATAAGTAGTTTCTTTATGGGTGTTTTGTTTCTTTGTTATCCACCCTTCTTGAACCTTATATTTTCATACATATATTTGGCAACAGCACTTCCGAGTTTTTGGCCTGTAGCAACAGATGGCCTGTAGTGGAGCCCAGCATAGATCCTGGATTCACCTGCATCTGATGCAGCATGATAAAATGAATTAAATTGCCGTGCAGGAAGAGAAATAAAATTATAGGTGTCGTCAGTGAAAGCGTAGTTATCGCCAAACTCTTTTGTTAATACGTCTGCAGCCGGAGCTGAAAAACTTGAATGCGCTGCCGGATACTCAGGGTGATTAGGTGTGGTGATAACAGGTTTCCAATCTTTCTCTTTATCGATTACAGCGTTAATGTATGTTACGGGTCTCAACTGATTGTAAGTGTATTTTGCTTTCCAGCAACTGATGCGGGCATCGCTTTGCGAAATACCCATCTTTGCATAAACCAATGCAGCCTTGTCAAGCATTGTCTCAGTACCTTGCTGATATAATACCTGTAAATAAATGTCAAGCCAGTGGGCATGACCTCCACCAGGTACATCTCTCCAGAATAAGGCTTGTGCTTTTTGATCATTTGTTAGTGTATTGGATATATCGTAAACTTCTTTTGCCATTGCATAAAATTCCGACGAGGGATTAGTTGAAAAAGTGGGTGGCGGAGGTATCTGTGAAGCCTCCACGCTGCCTGCCATCAAAGGTCGGTTGGTACTCCAATAAGGCCTTTGTGGATTTAAAAAATCAGGAGGGGTTTTTTCCCATAACCCCGGTCCAACAGGTATCACGTATGCAGGATGTTTTGTTAGATAGCCATCTGTGAGTGCCCATTCAAATACCCGCTCTGCCACTTCTTTACCAAAAGATTTTGAGCGTTCAATAGTTGCAGCGTCTACCTCCTGCTGATAAAGTAAGTTAAATTCATCTTCCAGGACTTTTATTGATTCCTTGCCTGCCTGTGTAATGCTATCCAGATAGAAATATCGTGTCATGGCAGCCATAACCGTGTTGGCGGCAGTGGGCCAATGATATGCCTTACCTGGTTCAGTTGCAGGCATGGCAGGCATTTGATTCAACTGTCCCGAAAGTGTTTGATTATCTGGCATACCTGGTAATACAGCTTCATATAATGCGATACTGCTATATGCCCAGTGGTGCATCATTACAAAATTATTGAGCTTGGAGGCATTGGTTCTCAATAACTGCAGATCCAATTTTATCCAATCTTGTAAAACCTCAGACGTGTATGTTTTGGTTTGCTTTAAGTGCCCATGCGTTTGATTGGCTTTACTTACAAATTCTTCCTGCCCATAATTCTTTGTGCCTATTTCTTTTTGGCAAGAAATTAAAACTGTAATAAGAAAAAAGCAGGTCATCATTTTTAAGAGGGTTGCATTTTGCATGATGGAGATGTTTAAAAGTAATTAATAATTTCAGTAAAAATGTTCTTATGATTCTATAATATTCATTTGAAGAGAACCATTGTCAGATTGAAAGTATCGACGGAAAAATGCCAATCATTTTGTTTCGCTTTATAGTAAAGAATGAACGACACTCATCAATGGTACAGGCAGATTTGCCGTTTAGCGACGCTAAACGGCATTCAGAGAAAAAAGCAAAACGTTTGTCTAATAAGCGATAAATGACCCTGTTTACAGGATGAAAAGAATTAAATTACAGTGAGAGTAAGAGTGAACCCATGATGTTGTTGATTGACAGAAATTTATATAAAGGTCTATGAATTTATATGAGCTTGTTTTTTCGAATCGCAGCCGGGTGCAAGTTAAGCGGCACATTTTATTCTGGAGTGCCTGGTGCATTTATCTTATTGTCACCTATTTAATACCTACTAATTGGATTCCGGGATGGAATTTCCGGGAGCCCACACCACATATTGATGCATACGGAGTTTCCATGGCATTACTTAGGATTTTCAGTGCTGGAATTTTGCTTACGGTG
>MWVW01000089.1_pt1 | contig 14340 bp, 7 predicted proteins | sample 1047191 | NCBI WGS metagenome assembly MWVW01 (sample SAMN06349985, study PRJNA376086) | soil metagenome | isolation source: MtG22-5 sample Antarctic (ecotone) | place: Antarctica
GATGCCTTAAAAGCAATAGATCATTTTGAAAGCGTTCCTTATGATGAATGGTTTGCTATTGATGAAAATGTTCAGGTAATGTATAGAGATGCAGGGCATATTATTGGCAGTGCAACAGTACATTTAAAAGTTAAAGAGAATGGCAAAGAAACACGAATTTCCTTTTCCGGAGATGTTGGCAGATACAGAGATGTAATATTAAAATCACCGGCTGAATTTCCACAGGCAGATTATATTTTATTAGAATCAACTTATGGCAACAAATTGCACGAGGAAATATCTGGCACAACGGATCTTCTACTTGAATGGATAACTAAAACCTGTTTGCAGAAAAAAGGCAAACTGATAATGCCGGCTTTTAGTGTAGGCAGAACTCAGGAAATATTATTTGCTTTAAACCAGCTGGAGACTGAAAACCGATTACCGGATCTACAATATATAGTTGACAGCCCTTTAAGTAAAGAGGCCACACAGGTAATAAAAAGCTATCCCCAATATTTTAATAAAAAGATACAAAAACTGATTGAAACGGATAATGATCCCTTCAATTTTAAAGGATTACGATTTACAAAAACTGTTGAAGAAAGTAAAATGCTTAATTACAGTAAAGACCCGCTGGTAATTATTTCTGCAAGCGGCATGGCAGAAGCCGGCAGAATAAAGCATCACATCAGTAACAATATAGAGAATAGCCGGAATACTATTTTAATGACGGGCTATTGCGAGCCAAATTCTTTGGGCGGCAGATTAAAATTAAAGCCTAAAGAAGTGAATATTTTTGGTGCACCACATGAAGTGAATGCAGAAATTGGAGAGATAAGAAGCATGAGTGCCCATGGAGATTATAATGACCTTTGTCAGTGGCTTGCTTGCCAGGATCCAAGGCAGGTAAAGAAATTATTCCTGGTTCATGGTGAATATGATGTGCAGGTTGATTTTCAACAAAGACTGATAAGCAAAGGATTTGCAGATGTTGAGATTCCGGAAAGGCATTATGAGATCGGTTTAACTTAATTAATAATTATACTACAGCCAGATGATGAAAATTATTATTCTATATCTTTTTTTATTTATTCCTTTTCATTCTTTCTCTCAAAAATTTTCGCAACAGGAGATAAGCCGTTATCTAGTACAGGCTAAAAATGTAACTATCATCCGTGATTCATGGGGTATTCCGCACATTTATGGAAAGACAGATGCAGATGCGGTTTTCGGATTATTGTTTGCACAATGTGAAGATGATTTTAAAAGAGTGGAAATGAATGCACTTGAAAATCTTGGCCGTAAAGCTGAGGCTACCGGAGAGAAAGACCTTTATGAAGATCTGCAGATGCGGCTGATCTATGATTCTGTTGCTGCAATAAATGATTACAATAAAAGTGCGTTGTGGTTTAAAAAATTATTAAATGCGGCGGCGGATGGTGTAAATTATTATTTATACAAACACCCGGAAGTAAAGCCCGTCGTATTACAACGCTTTAAACCGTGGTATGCTCTAATGCGAACTAATGGAAGCATCTCGGCAACTAATACAGGCGGAGTAACTGTACAGGAAATTAAAAAATTCTATTCATCAAATGCTGATTCACTTTTTACACCTGCTCGAACATCTGCGATGCAAAAGGTGAATATCGAAGATCATGAAAAAGTAACAGGTTCAAATGGATTTGCAGTTGCACCATCAAAAACAAAATCCAAAAATGCAATATTGTATATTAATCCACATGTTACATTTTATTTCAGAAGTGAAGTTCATATGATTAGCAAGGAAGGTTTAAATGTTTATGGAGCAGTTACGTGGGGACAGTTTTTTATTTTCCAGGGATTTAATCAATACTGCGGATGGATGCATACCTCAGGCGATGCAGACCTTGCCGATCTTTACGAGGAAAAAATTATAAGAAGATCAAATCAGCTATTTTATAAATACCAGAATAATTTAAGAACGGTGACTACTAAACAGATTACTATTAACTATAGAAAAAATGACAAATTAATTCCGCAAACATTTACAGGTTATTATACCCATCATGGTCCGGTAATAGCAAGCCGCAATGGTAGGTGGTTAAGCCTTAGAGAAAACAATCGTTCCTTAAAAGGTTTAATGCAATCATGGCTTCGAACCAAATCGAAAGGGTATGCTGATTTTGAAAAAACAATGCAAATACGCTCAAACACCTCAGATAATACAGTATTTGCAGATGATAAAGGGAACATTGCATATTGGCACGGAAATTTTATCCCCAAAAGAAATCCTAAATATGATTGGTCACAACCGGTAGATGGAACAATATCCGCAACTGAATGGAAGGGAATTCATGAATTAAAAGAAATAGTATATGTTCACAATCCTGCAACAGGATGGATACAGAATTGTAATTCAACACCGTTTACTGTATCAGGGGAAAGCAGCCCTGATAAAAATAAATACCCAACATATATGGCGCCTGATGGAGAAAATCCAAGAGCCGTGAATGCGATAAGGCTTTTGAGTTCTCAAAATGATTTTACATTAGATAAGATGATTGAAACAGGGTATGATACTTACCTTTCTGCATTTGATATTTTATTGCCTTCCCTGTTTACCTCAATGCTTATTAAAAGTGACGTTTCCGATCCGGAACTTACAGAAGCTGTTGAAGAATTAAAAAAATGGGATAGAAGATCTTCAACATCATCAGTTGCTACCACCCTGGCTATTGAATGGGCTACTGAGCTATCTAAAAAAATACCACCTGCCAAAACTGACGAAGAGAAATCAAACCTCATCGAAAGGCTTCAAATAATAGTTAAAAATACTGCTGCAATAGAAAAAATAAATCTTCTGCAGCAGGTAATAAAAGAGCTTAAAACAAATTTTGGCACCTGGAAAGTAACATGGGGAGAAATGAACCGCTATCAGCGTCTTACAGGAGATCTTCAGCAAAAATTTGATGATAATAAACACAGTTATGCTGTAGGACTGGCTTCCTCTACGTGGGGATGTTTACCTGCATTTAATAGTACAAAGCCTTTCGATACAAAACGCAGATATGGCGCTCATGGGAATAGCTTTGTTGCTGCAGTAGAATTCGGGAAAAAGCTAAAAGCAAAAACCATTGTTACCGGGGGACAAGGAATGCATCTATCCTCAAAACACTTTTTAGACCAAACCGATGGCTATATAAATGGAAAATTTAAGGATGTATTTTTTTATAAAGAGGATGTTCTGAAACATGTTGAAAGAAAATATCATCCGGGAAGCCCCCTCTAAACCTGCCTGACGGTAGGCAGGTCTCGCCCGATAGGGGAGACTTGCTAACACACAAAACCATCTCAGGCGGTATGAAAATCATTAATATCATTTACATCATTCAAATCAGCGGTTAATCCTTAGCTATCTTTTTATAACTTACCACCACACCACGTATTAGGGAGGAACTGAATCCGCGATGCTCCATTTCATTTAAGCCTGCTATGGTACAACCTTTCGGAGTAGTTACTTTATCTATTTCCTGCTCGGGATGATTCCCCGTTTGTATAAGTAACTCTGCAGATCCCTTAATGGTTTGTGCAGCAATTATACTTGCAGTGGCAGCATCAAAACCTATCTCAATTCCACCTTGTATGTTTGCCCTGATAAAACGCAATGCATACGCAATACCACAAGCTCCCAATACCGTTGCGGCTTCCATTAATTTCTCATCTATGGTAACAACTTTACCAAGTTTTTTAAAAAGCTCATTTACATATTTTATGTTTTCCTGAGATGCATTGCTGCTGCAAATACACGTCATGCTTTGTTGTATGGCAATAGCTGTGTTTGGCATTGCACGAAAGAGAGGAAGCTTCTGTTGAATGATTTTCTGCATATCACTTATTAAAACACCTGTTACAACAGATATAAAAATCTTATTTTTATCCAGGTCTTTTTTAATTCCATTAAGTACTTCTGCAACCTGGAAAGGTTTTACAGCAAGAATTATTACATCACTTTTTCTTGCAGCCTCATTGTTGTTATCTGTTACTTCAATACCTTTTTCTTTTAAAGACTGCAGAGGAGCAGTATGACGTTTGGTAATTATAATTTCTGATGCTTTATTGAATTTACTTTTCAATAATCCTTCAGCAATGGCAGCGCCAAGATTTCCACCCCCGATAATGGCTATTCTTTTATTCATGTGGTTATGATTTATCCAAAGGTAGGCAGTTGATTTTTATACTCTGATGAATCAAAATCTTTCAATACTGAATGCATGCATATCAACAGTTGTTTTTTTTCTTTCAATAATTTCAGTAACAAGTTTACCCGTACCCGGAGCCATTGATACACCAACCATTGCATGGCCGCCCGCTATTACCACATTTTCAATTTTTTTTGTTCTGCCAATGTATGGCAAGCCATCCGGGGTAACGGGTCTTAATCCATGCCATATTTTATCTATTGATGGTGGATCAATTTGTAATCCCGGGTAAAAACTTTTTACCGATTCATAAATTCCTTTCATTCTCTTAGGTAATATTCTTTCATTGATACCGCTGATTTCCATAGTACCTCCAATACGTAACTGATGCCCCCATGGAGTCATAGCGCATCTTCCCTCCTTTAATATTGCCGGATAACGAATGTTTTTCTGAACCTGATCATAAGTATAACTATATCCTTTACCAGATTGGAGAAATAATTTTATACCCAGCATTTTTGCAACCCCCGGAAGCCAGCTTCCTGTAGCTACAATGAATTCATCTCCCTCAAATTTTCCTTTGTCAGTAATTACTGCAGATATTTTGTTGATCTGCTTTTCAAAGCCCGTAACAGTTGTATTTAGTTTAAATTGAACTCCTTTTCCTTCTAAATATTTTTTTAATACAATCATAAATCTCCCGGGATTTATATGACAATCATCTTTAAAAAGAACTGCGCCTGTTACATTTAATTCAATGTCCGGTTCTAATGCCTGAACTTCTCTTTTATTCAAACGCTCCACTGTCAGCCCAAACTTTTCTGCATCGGCAGCTACTCTAAATTCATGATCTAATCCCTTTTGTTCCCTGCACATCATTAAACAACCTTTCTCTTCCATCAAAAAAGTATCGCCAATATCGTCTCTTATATCATTTATTAATTGCCTGCTTAATTGTAAAATATTATTGAGATGAGGCGCATTTTTTAAGACAGTATTTGCATTGCTATTCTTCCAGAAATGATAAGCCCATTCTGCAAGAGACCTGTTAAGCCGCGGTTTAATATAAAAAGGGCTGGTGCTTCTAAGCATGTATCTCAATCCTTCTGCGATTATGCCGGGTGATGCCAGCGGAATAAAATGGCTTGGGGAGAAGTATCCCATATTTCCGAATGAACACCCATGTGTAATGTCACTTCTTTCAATCACGGTAACCGCGTATTCTTCCTTTTGCAGATAATATGCACAGTTTAAACCAATAATCCCACCTCCGATTATTATAACTGCGCTTTTTTTGTTTCCCTCAGTAGAATTCTGAATACCTGTATTATCATAAACTATATCCTTCATAATAATAAACTTTGATATTCAAAAGAAAATGAGGCAAATCTGATCATTTTAAATTGAACCTTTTATTGTTAATTTTTTTCACAGTTACAAATATAGAATTGTATTGCAGGCAATGAAATTTAGGGGATATTTAATCATTTTAAAGAATACATTTTTCTTTCACTAAAGTTTCACAATTCTTACATATCCATAGCATACTATTTGACGTATATAAAGTCTAAAAAAAGGAGAAAAATATGTCACAAATAAAAAGCTTTTATGTATTGGTAATAGCAGCCGTAGCATTGTTTTTAAATAGTTGCGGAACTTCTGCTCATATAGAAAAAGATGAGTCAGCTAATCTTAATAATTATAAAACTTATACATGGATAGATAGAGAAGATAAGGATAAGGTTAAAAATGAAATTGCTGCACAAAATTTAAAAGTTATTGTAAATGATGAATTGCAGAAAAATGGATTCATGGAAGTAAAACATAATCCTGATCTTTTGTTAAGCTATGACTTATTGGTAGAGAAAAGTGTAAAGGAGCAGAGTGAGCCTGTGTATAGCAGACCTTACTCAAGAGTGTATTACAACCCTTATACACGCAGGTATGGGACACTTTATTATCCTTCTCAGTTTTTGGGATATGATAGTTATACAATGCCCGTTAAAGAAGGTACAGTATCTATTAGTATGATCGATGCCAAAACAGATAAAACTATATGGCAGGGTTGGACAACTGATGAATTAAACAGCAGCCAGTTCACCAGCAAAGAAGTTCAGAGAAATGTAAGATCTATCTTTAAAAAGTTTGATCTTGCCAGCAAATAACTCCGGTACATAATTACCAATCCCGCTAAATGGCGGGATTTTTTATTTAAAACCGGGTTGCCTATAAAAAATTTGGCAGCCAAAATGTGTGAGAGTATCTTTGCCCACCTTTTTAAAAAGATGCCGCGTTGGTCAAGGGGTTAAGACGCCTCCCTTTCACGGAGGAATCACGGGTTCGAATCCCGTACGTGGTACTAATTCTGCTTTAATCACCTGACTGACACTTAAAAATGCAGGGTTTCATTTCAATTTTCAATCAAAATCAATCGCAGTATGTCAGTTTTAGTTAATAAAGATTCAAAAATTTTAGTGCAGGGCTTTACCGGAACGGAGGGAACATTTCATGCAACACAAATGATTGAATATGGAACTGATGTTGTTGGAGGTGTAACACCCAATAAAGGCGACACAATCCATTTAAACAAACCTGTATTTAATACTGTTGCTCATGCGGTACATAAAACAGGCGCTGATGTAAGCATCATATTTGTTCCGCCGGCATTTGCAGCAGATGCAATTATGGAAGCTGCCGATGCTGGAATTGCCCTGGTGGTTTGTATTACAGAAGGCATTCCTATCCAGGATATGATTAAAGTAAAAAATTTTTTGCAGGATAAGGAAACAAGATTGATAGGCCCCAACTGCCCGGGAGTTATTACTGCAGATGAATGTAAAGTAGGCATTATGCCTGGGTTCATTTTTAAAAAAGGAAGAATTGGAATTGTTTCAAAATCAGGAACCTTAACTTATGAAGCTGCAGACCAGGTAGCAAAAGCTGGATTGGGGATATCAACTGCTATCGGTATTGGCGGAGACCCGATAATCGGTACAACAACCAAAGAAGCCGTTGAATTATTTATGAATGATCCCGATACAGATGGAATTGTAATGATAGGGGAAATAGGCGGTGGAATGGAAGCTGAAGCAGCGCTGTGGATAAAAGAATATGATCATATTGCAGCAACTCTTGGAAAAAGTAAAAAACCTGTAGTTGGTTTTATTGCAGGGCAAACAGCACCTCCCGGCCGCCGTATGGGCCATGCAGGCGCTATTGTTGGTGGCGCAGATGATACCGCCGCTGCTAAAATGAAAATATTAGGGGAATGTGGAATTCATGTTGTTGCAAGTCCTGCAGATATTGGCAAAACAATGGCATCTGTAATGACCTATTAAAAGGTTTTATAAAACTTATTGTATGTTAAACCCATCTTATAAAATAAGTATGGGTTTTTAGTTTATATGTAATTACAACTATTTTGCATCATAGCTGAAAATAATATAAATAGCAGTGTCATGCTGGTTTCTCTTGTCCTAAATAAAAAACATTATGAATTTTAAAAAATATACTCTTCTCTTTGTTTTCGTATTTTTCTTTTCATTTATTAAAACCAATTTATATGCACAGGTAACTAATTATGCCAGGCAATGGAAACAGGTAGATGAGTTGATAAAAAAGGGGCTTACTAAATCCGCATTGGATGAAACTATAAAAATTTATGAGACAGCAAAAAAGGATAATAATGACCCGCAGGTAATTAAAGCCCTATTATTCCGCATTACATTAGGAATAAACCTTGAAGAAGAAGCAAATGTAAAAAGCATAGCCCTGGTAGAAAAAGAAATACAATCATCTAAACAGCCAGCCGCCTCAATACTGAACAGTATTTTGGCAGAAATGTACTGGAACTTTCTGCAACAGAACAGGTATAAATTTTATAACAGAACGCAGACGGTTAATTTTAATAAAGACGATATTCTTACGTGGGGATTACAGGATCTTCATAAAAAAATTGGCGACTTCTACCGTTCTTCAATTAAGGAAGAAAAACTGTTGCAGCAAACAAAACTTGAGCCGCTGGATGCAATTATTATTAAAGGAAATGTTCGCTATCTCCGCCCCACTTTATATGACCTGTTAGCTCATCGTGCATTGGAATATTTTACAAATAACGAACGTGATATAATAAAACCTGCATACGCTTTTGAAATTAAAGATGAAAAAGCCTTTGCACCTCCCAAAGAATATGCAGCTCATAAATTCATAAATAAAGATTCTGCTTCACTTCATTATTATGCATTGCTTATTTACCAAAAGCTATTGAACTTTCATATAGCCGATATAAAACCGGACGCACTAATAGACGCTGATATTCAACGACTGAACTTTGTAAAGCAATATGGGGTAATGAATAATAAAGAAGACCTATACATCCAGGCATTAAAACATATTGTTGATACATATCCATCTAATCCTGCTGCAGCACAGGCAGGCTTTCTGCTCACACAACAAATTTATCATATTGCAATAGCTGACGATAAAAAGGCTGAAAAGAAATATACCATTAAGTATGCAAAGGAATTACTGGATAATCTTATCAAAAAATTTCCTGATACCGAAGGAGGAATTAATTCCAAAAATTTATTGAATCAGATCTTGAAAAAAGAATTAAATCTCACTTCTGAAAAAGTAAATGTTCCCGGTGAACCCTTCAGAACGTTGGTTGTATATAAAAATATTGCTTCAGTAAATTTTAGAATAATAGAGATAACCCCTGAATTTAAAAAACAACTTGATTTAAATGCAGGAAATGATGTTGTGTTTAATAAACTTATTTCACAAAGATCAATAAGAAGCTGGAAGCAAAATTTGCCTTTGCCGGATGATTATAAAACACATTCTGCAGAAATTAAGGTAGATGCACTACCTGTTGGGGAATATGCTTTGCTGGCCAGCGCCGCTGAAGATTTTAATTTGAATAAGAATCCCTTATCAGCTCAATACTTTCATGTATCCAATATCAGCTATGTAAATAATGGCGCTGAATATTTTGTTTTACACAGAATGACCGGAAGACCTTTGGCAGGTGCAAAAGTAGAGGTATGGAATCAGCGATATGATTATAACACCAGAAAAAATATTTTTGAAAAACTTGAACTTTTAACTGCGGATAAAAATGGGCTTGTAAAATTATCTGAAGGAAGAAAAAATACGGAACGCAATATCCGGTTAGAGATAACTCATCAAAATGACAAATTATTTTTAAGCGACTATCAATACAACTATTATTATAATTCAGAAGAGGAAGGTTATTATAAAACAGAAAGAGAATATGAAGAGGCTAACCAAAAAATATTTTTATTCACTGACAGGAGTATTTACCGACCGGGACAATTCGTCTATTTTAAAGGTATTGGAATAACCAGGGATTTTAAGAATAAAAAATCGAAGCTGCTCTCTCTGAAGGACTCATTGATTGTTGAATTAAAAGATGCCAATTATCAAAAAGTTGATTCTATAAAAGTTGTGGTAAATGAATTCGGATCATTTAATGGAAAATTTAAAATACCGGAAAATAAACTGAATGGAAATTTTGGTTTAGATGTTACTACAGGATTGAAGAATATAGGGCAGATTTCCTTTTCTGTAGAAGAATATAAACGTCCAAAATTTTATGCTGAGTTTGAAAAAGTAAAAGGCACTTATCGCGTTAATGATAAAATAAAGATAATTGGTTTTGCAAAGGCATACGCAGGTAATACTATTGATGGGGCAAATGTAAAATATAGAGTTACAAGAGTTGCACGGTTCCTTTACCCATGGATGTTTTGGCGCTGGGGCTTTCCTCAAACCAAACCGATGGAAATTACCAATGGCGAAATAAAAACGGGAGCTGATGGAAGGTTCACTATTGAATTTGAAGCCATTCCTGATCTGAGCATTGATAAAAATAATGAGCCTGTTTTTGATTATAAAGTAGAAGCAGATATAACTGATATCAATGGCGAGACCAGAAGCACTTTTATTATCGTACCTGTTGGATATAAAGCATTAAACCTGCAGGTAACCTTACCCAAAAATGATGCAATAAATGTGGACAGTCTTAAATACATAAATATAAGCACTAAGAATTTAAGCGGTGAGTTTGAGCCTGCAAAAGTTGAAGTAAAAATTTACAAACTTCAAATTCCTCATAGGATTATCCGAAACCGTTATTGGGGTGAGCCTGACCAGTACGTAATGGATAAGGTAGAATTTCTAAAATACTTTCCTCATGATGAATATAAGAGCGAAAGCAAAAAAGAAACATGGTCGAAAGATGATGTAGTTTTTTCAAAAATCGATAATACACAACCAACCGGCAACCTGCCTGCCGGACAGGCTGGCTGGCAACTGTCAACTAACAACTTTCAACAAGGATGGTATGTGATAGAAGCTACTGCAAAAGATAAATACGGGCAGGAGGTAAAGGATGTAAAATATTTGCAGCTGTATGATATGAAGGCTGCTTCATTGCCGGCGCCTGCATATTCATGGCATACAACCATAAAAAATGTGGTGGAACCGGGAGAAAAAGCACAATTCATTTCCGGAACATCTGCCAATGATGTTTTTCTTATTCAGCAGGTAGATAAAAAAACGTCAGACGTGAAACGTGAAACGTCAAAAAATTATCATTTCATTACATTAAATAATGAAAAGAAAATATTTGAATTCCCGGTTACAGAAGAAGATCGCGGTGGCTTTGGAGTATCTCAATTCTTTGTAAAAGATAACAGGGTTTATTCATACAGATGGAATGTTGCTGTGCCATGGACAAATAAGCAACTCGATATAACCTATGCAACCTTCAGAGATAAAACATTACCGGGCAGTGAAGAAAAACGGAAGGTAAAAATTAGTGGTTATAAAGGTCAAAAGGCAGCAGCTGAAATGCTGGCAAGTATGTACGATGCATCATTAGACCAGTTTAAACCTCATAGCTGGAGTGCATTAAATATATGGCCAAATTATTACAATAATATTCACTGGAATGGTACACAGAATTTTACATCTGTCCGCTCTTTTGAAAAATGGTGGAATGAAGAATATATTCAGCCAAAGAAAAAAAGGTATGATGAATTGCTGTCTGTAGGTTATAGAAATAGAATTATGATAAGGGGAAAAAATACAATGGCAGAGAGAGATGTAGCGGCTGATATGTCGATGGAACAAAGTGCGCCTGCAACTCTAAATGAAGTTGTGTCTGTCTCTGAAAAAAGACAATCAAAAGATCTTGGCAATGTTTCAAATCAAATTACATCCCCACCACCGCCTGAAATTGATCCGGACCCAAAAGATAAAATTGATCAATCTCAAATTCAAATTCGTAAAAATTTCAATGAAACAGCATTCTTCTTTCCTGAATTAAGAACAGATAAGGATGGCAATATTGAATTCAGCTTTACCATGCCGGAAGCGCTTACGCAATGGAAACTGATGACATTAGCTCATACAAAAGATCTGTCCAGCGCTTATGCTCAAAAAACTGTTATCACTCAAAAAGAATTAATGGTGCAGCCCTTTGCGCCAAGGTTTTTAAGAGAAGATGATAAGATGGAGTTTAGCGCTAAAGTTGTAAACCTTGGGGATAAAGCAATTACAGGTCAGGCTCAATTGCAATTATTTAATGCTTCCACAATGGCTCCTGTTGACGGATTATTTAAGAATGCTGTTCCGATGCAATCCTTTACTATCCCTTCAGGACAAAGCACATCTATAAAATTCAATATTGAAATTCCAACACATTATAACAATGCACTTGTCTATCGTATTGTTGCAAAAGCCGGCGATGTGAGTGATGGTGAAGAAGCTGCTCTGCCTGTACTTACCAATCGCATGCTCGTTACCGAAACAATGCCTTTACCCATGAGAGGTAACACGACAAAAAATTTCACGTTCCAAAAATTATTGAGTTCGGGCAGCAGCACAACGCTTACCAATTATGCATTGACCACAGAGTTCACCACTAATCCTGCATGGTATGCTGTGCAGGCATTACCATATCTGGCAGAACCAAAATATGAGTGTGCAGACCAGATATTTAACCGCTATTATGCAAACAGCCTTGCACAAAAAATTGCAAATAGTGCGCCTAGATTAAAAGCAATTTTTGAAAAGTGGAAAAACACAGATACGGCTGCTTTGTTAAGTAACCTTCAAAAAAATGAAGAATTAAAATCAGTGTTGTTGCAGGAAACACCTTGGGTTTTAGAGGCTCAAAACGAAAATCAACAAAAGAAAAACATTGCTTTGTTGTTTGACATGGTTCGCATGAGCAGAGAATTGGAATCATCTCTTGCTAAATTGAAGGATATGCAATCTTCAAACGGTGGCTTTGTTTGGTTCAAAGGCGGACCTGATGATCGATACATGACACAATATATTATTACAGGGGTAGGGCATTTAAAAAAATTGGGAGCAATTACAAAACAACATGAACAAAAAATAAATGTCATTCTACGATCTGCTATTCCTTACCTGGATAAAAGATTGAAAGAAGATTACGATGAATTAATGAAACTTCGTAAGTCCCCCAATAGGGGGGATTTAGGGGGGCTGGCTGTTCAATATTTATATATGCATAGCTTCTTTCCGGAGTATGCTGTTGCAAGAGAAACACAAACTGCTTACAATTATTATCGTGATCAGGCGAAAAAATACTGGCTCAGTCAAAGTAAATATATGCAGGCAATGATCGCATTATCGCTTTACAGAACCAATGATGCAGCTACGGCTCTAAGCATAACAAGATCATTAAAAGAGAATTCCATCAACAATGAAGAATTGGGAATGTACTGGAAAGAATGGGATAGCCGGGGCTGGTGGTGGTACCAGGCTCCTATTGAATCTCAGGCGATGATGATAGAAGCTTTCAGTGAAATTGATAAAGACAATAAGGTGGTTGATGATCTTAAAACATGGCTGCTTAAAAATAAGCAAACCAATAACTGGAGAACCACCAAAGCAACTGCAGAAGCATGTTACGCATTATTATTACAGGGAACTGATTGGTTGAATGAAGAGAAAAATGTTACAATAAAATTGGGCAACACAATTATTAACAGCGGAGATGAAAGGACCGAAGCAGGAACCGGTTATTTTAAAACTAAAATTGAAGGGGACAAAGTAAACCCTGAAATGGGAAATATTTCCGTAACACTAAGCAATAAAGAAACTTCCAAAGTTCCCCCTTCAGGGGGCGGAGGGGGTTGGGGCGGTGTGTATTGGCAGTATTTTGAAGATCTTGATAAAATGACTTTTGCAGAAACACCTCTCAAACTAAACAAAAAATTATTCATCGAAAAAAATACGGATAGGGGTCCTGTTCTTACGCCGATAAATGACGGAACACAATTAAAGGTCGGCGATAAAATAAAAGTGCGGATAGAATTAAGGGTAGATCGTGATATGGAATATGTTCACATGAAAGATATGAGAGCTGCATGCATGGAGCCAACAAATGTTATCAGTCAATATAAATACCAGGGCGGTCTGGGTTATTATGAAAGCACCAAAGATGCAAGCACCAACTTCTTTTTTGGCTGGCTGGCAAAAGGAACTTATGTTTTTGAATACCCCATGTTTGTTACCCATAGCGGTAATTTCAGCAATGGCATTACAACCATTCAATCAATGTACGCCCCTGAGTTTACAGCCCACAGCGAAGGCGTAAGAGTGACTGTAACTGAATAACTATTTAAAGAGATTTTATATTTTCGGAATTAAATAACAGTTACATGAACAACCAAACGTATAGCATCCCTGTTCGTTACCGCAAAATGGAAAACCTTCATATAGTATTCTGGCTGTTGAAAGATATCAGCTGGTGTATGTTATGGCAACCACTGGGCATAGCGATGATCTTTCCAACGCTGATAATTGCTGTTATCATTACCATACGCAATAGACAATATATGTCTGAATTATGCCATAATATTGCGATTGTAGTTTGGATAACGGCCAACTCTTATTGGATGGTGAGTGAATTTTTAGAGTTTGATGCGCTACCGGTATATAATGATATTACTTATAAATACCTGGCGGTAATCCCTTTTTCCATCGGTATACTTACACTTGGCTGGTATTATTTATTCTGGAAGCCTACGCATAAAAATGTAGGTGAAACGATGTAAAATTCTTAAACTATCGAAACCTTATCTTTGCCCGAAGTTGTTTTTTTTGGTTACCGGTA
>MWVW01000193.1_pt1 | contig 14330 bp, 12 predicted proteins | sample 1047191 | NCBI WGS metagenome assembly MWVW01 (sample SAMN06349985, study PRJNA376086) | soil metagenome | isolation source: MtG22-5 sample Antarctic (ecotone) | place: Antarctica
TATAACTTATACAGATCGCCGGGCATTGTAGCCAAAAATGCTTTGTTGATTACATAAAATAAAACCAATAAAACAAAAATGAAAACCGGATTGCTTCAAAAAGAAGCAATCAATGAAAAAAAACAACTTACAAAGTCAATAAAGAAATGATCTGCTGAAATATCATTTTTATTAAACAGAAAAAATCTTTAAAAATTTAACCGCTTATTTTGCAACGGTCTCAAAATGTGCTGCTTGGTGCAACTGAGGCGTATAGTTTCCCCTTCCCTTTAAACTATCAGCCGCTAAAAATTGAATGATCCTTTTTATTTCCGTTTCTGAAATGCTGTCGGCAGTATATTGTGAAAACGCAGCAAGGCTTAAAAGAATAAATGAAAAACACACAGCAATTCTTTTCATAATGCACTACTGTTTGTCGTGAAATGTGAGACATGCAAAACGACTTTCTGTCTCACTTTTCACTTCTCACGTCTCACATTCGGACTTATCTCAATTCTTCCACCTTCACTCTTACCGGGGTGTCCTTACCGGCTACAATTGTTTTACTGCTTTCTGCAATGGCTTTAATAATAGCTGCCATGTTTTCCATATCAAGCGTACTTACTTCATCGCTGGGTTTATGGTAGTTAGGTTCGTTATTAGGTTCGCTTTCCATTTTAGAAGTAGAAATAGTATGTGCAGGCACACCTAACCTTGCTAAAGTTGCATTATCAGATCGATAAAATAATTGCTGATCAGGATAAGGATCGGGATGGAAAGTAAAAGCAGTGCCCTTCAGGTTTTGTTGAAGAATTTTTCCCATGTCGGTTTTTTCATAACCTGTGATATAGGCTGAGTTTTTACCCCATTTAGATTCTGTGCCAATCATTTCAATATTAAACATAGCCATCACCGTTTTTGGATCAAATTGCTGTGAAAAATATTGCGAACCAAAACCTCCTGATTCTTCTGCAGTGAACGTAGCAAAGACCAATGTTCTTTCATTATTATTTAATGCCTTAAAATAGTTGGCCAGCAAAATAACTGCTGTCGTTCCTGCCGCATCATCATTAGCGCCATTATAAATACTATCGCCCTTAACAGGCTTGCCAATACCTATATGATCGTGGTGTGCAGAGAAAATAATATATTCATTTGGTTTGCTTTTACCGGGAATAACGCCTACCACATTTGCCAGTTTGGTTTCTTCAAGGGTATGCTCAGCTTTTATTGTAAATTCTTTCGGCTGGTAACTTCCTAAAATAAAAACAACATTATTCTCTGTTTTAAATGACTGTCTTTTTAAACCATTAAGCCTGCTGAAATTCCGTGTAAAACTGGTGTCAACAAATACTACAGCATTCTTTTTTTCACGAATAATGGATTGGATATTTGTATTGAAATTTTGCCCTGCGTTAATATATTTTATTTCATATCCCGATTTTTCATTCACCTTCACATCAGCCTGCGTAGTAATGACCACCACGTTTTTAGGATCCAATTCTATATCATCCATTTCAACTTTTACAGAAACCTGTTTTGGACGAACCATTACAAATGACTGCAAAAAATTATTTTCTTTAAAAGGCTGAATACCTGCTTTTTTAAATTCATCTGCAATAAACTGGGCTGCTTTATCAATGCCTGGCGTACCGGTCATCCTGCCCTGCATATCATCAGCAGCTAATACTTTTTCAATGCGTTCTACTTCTTTTGCATTTATGATCAGGTTCGTTTTTTGAGCATGGCAACAATTAAATGCGATGATTATAATAAGCAGGAAAAAACTTTTCATCATAAATTTTTATTTAAGCAATTTGTGAATTGGGAATGGGCAATAGGCAATAGGCAATGAACGATAATCAATGATAGGACAATCAACAGGCTGCTGTCAACTACCAACTATCAACTGTCAACTTCCCTACAGGCTCATCATTTCTTTAAACTTCACTGTCTGGCGGCGGCTGACTTCGATTTTTTCGCCACCTTTTAGTTCCAACAATAAACCTCCATTAAAGTAAGGTTCAATTTTATCTATCATCCGCAGGTTAACAATATGCTTTCGATTAGCACGGAAAAAAGTTTTCTCATCCAGTCTTTCTTCCAGCGCATTTAATGATTTAAGAATAAGTGGCTTGTTGTTACCAAAAAAAACCTTTGCATAGTTGCCTACACTTTCAAATAAACGGATCTCATTTAATTTTACAAACCAACACCTTTCTCCATCTTTTACAAAGACCTGGTCAATATCGCTTAATAGACTTTTATTTTCAGTTGTAACGTGATTGTGATTATTTGAAGCCACTTCGCTTGCATGTAATTTATGCACCGCATCTGCGAGGCGTTTCGGCTCAATGGGCTTTTGCAAATAATCAAGTGCATTTACTTCAAAAGCTTTTAAAGCATATTCATCATAAGCAGTGGTAAAAATAACCTGTGGAGCCCGGTCCAACTCTGCTAACAGATCAAACCCTGTTTTACCAGGCATTTGTATATCTAAAAAAATCAGATCGGGATTGTGGGTTTCAATTTTAGTAATGCCCTCTTCTGCATTGGCAGCTTCATCTACAATTTCTATTTCGGGGAAATCCTCTAATAATTTGCGTAGTTCAGTACGTGCCAGGCGTTCGTCATCAATAATAATTGCTTTCATGACTAAAGTTTGTAGTTTGTAGTTTATGTCAACATCAGAATCTCACGTCTCACCTTTTCACGTTTCACGTTTTGAGTGTATTAGTTTTAACATTATACAGTTCGCTTTGATTATTAATTTCTATTTGTTTTATTTTAATATTTGACGCAGGTATCAGCACTTTTGCTTCTACTATATTGTCTTCTAATTGTTTTATTTCAAAACTGGCTTTATCACCGTATAAGAGTTGCAACCTATCCTGTGTACTGGAAAGTCCAAAACCTCTTTCCACCAAACCATCCATGTTGATTTCGTGGGTAGCGCTTGTGGTTAACTGCCCTGTATTTTGAACAATAAGCATGTGATAATTTTCGTATATATCTGAAATTACTTTTATTAACCCACCTTTTATTTGCTTGCTTATGCCATGTTTAATGGCGTTTTCCACTAATGTTTGCAACATCATTGTCGGTACTTGCTGATCCAGTGTATCATCATCAACTTTATACTCCACCGTAAGCCTGTCTTCAAATCGCATATTTTCCAGTGCCAGGTAATCTTTCACAATTTTTAACTCATCATTAAAACTTATGGTTTCGCCTTTTTCTATTTTTAAGCTGCTTCGTAAAATATTGCTGAGTTCAGTTACGGCCGTGCGGGCCCTGTCCGGGTTTTCATCTATCAAGGCCCTGATACTGTTTAAAGCGTTGAAAATAAAATGTGGATTTATATGAGCCTTAATGGTTTTTAATTCCAGCTCTTTTACCAATGCTTCCAGTTGTAAGGTATCTAACTGTTGCTTACGGCTTTTGGATACATAATGGTACATGAAATAAATCAGGTTCCAGATGAAAAGAAGTAGAAAGAAAGAAAAAGCGCCGCTTAAAACCAAAAGAAAAACATTCTTGTCCAGGTATTCTTTTTCATTTTTATTGAGCCAGCCGAACTTTGACAGCAACTGCATGTAAAAGAAGGAGACTAAGAAGGAAAAAGAAAAAGTAACAATTAAAAACTGAAGTATCTGATTGTCAAAAGATTTTTGCAGAATGTTAAGTTTTATAATGACAAAGCGCATTAAATGAGTTGCCAATAATCCCAGCACAACAAAAATTCCTAACCGGCCAAAGAATATTTGTACATCGTAAGCATCGCTCAACTTATCAAAAGAATAGGCAAAAAAAGTGTTAATGAAAGCAAAACTGCCCCAACCAGACAATTGAAATAATAAATATCTCGAAAGCTTGACACGATTCATAGAAAAGCAAATCTACTAACGGGTAATTAAAGTATAACAAGTAAATATACCAGCGGGAGATAAGTGCTACAAATGGAATTGTACCCTAAGAAACCAAGTAGAAATCCTCAACGCTCTAATTTTTTTATCCAATTCTGAAAAATAATGAAATGGTTGAGTATTTTGTATTGCAATTCCAACCTGTGAAAACTAAGAATAGCTTCATCCTTAATCCATTTTTGCTTTTTTTTACTTTATTGTTTACTTCTAATACTTTTGGCCAGGTGCAAAAAGGCCATGTAGTTATTAACGAATACATGCCCTGGACGTTGAATGGGTGTGGAGCTACTGCAGAATTTATTGAGCTATTAAATTTTGGTCCCGGGCCAATTGATATAGGGTGTTATATATTAACAGATGGCGACTATTCTATCACCATTCCACCAAATACAATTTTACAACCCGGCCAGTTTTATGTATTAGCAGGACAAGATTTTATTCCAACACCATGTGCTAATATTGATAGTAATATAACAGCAGATTTAAATTGGAGCACTTGTGGCTGTACCAGTAATCCTATTCCAACAACCGGCGATGGCTTTTTCACAGATGGGGGAGGTGCAAGCGAACAACTGGTATTATTAGATCCAAATTTAAACATTGTTGATGCTGTAATAAGAGACCTTCCGGCTGAGCCTTCTGCATTGATCACAACATCTTCGGTGAGAGGAAGCTGTAATCCGAAGGTTTTTGACCTCGATAATATGGTTATTGATTATGAAATTTTAGGTACGTCCGCTGGGCGTGGAAATAGTTTTGCCAGGAAGCTGGATGGCGATTGCGGCTGGGTTAAATATCCGCAGCAAAGCGGACATGCTACGAACAATACACCTAACGAAACCTCAGATGTTAGTTACGAGCTTACCCTGCTGACACCAATGAGTTGTAATATTGACGGAGCAATTGCTATCAATGTAGTGGGCGGTAATGTAAATGAGATTTTCCCAATGAATTATACACTGGTGCATGATGAAAATAACAATGGTATTATAGATTTTGATGATCAATACTTAGAAGGTATTGATAGTACTCCACGCATTATATATGTAAACAATATGGGTTCTGGCACTTACCGTATCACCGTTTCTTCTTTAAAAGGTTGCAATCTGAAAACTTTCAACTTTAGCATACTTCCCTGTTATCCTCTTTTGGCCGTTAAGCTTATTTATTTCAAATCAATTAAATCCACAAGCCAGGTACACAGTTTTGAATGGCTTTTGAATGAAACAGAAAATTTACAAATAATAACACTTGAAAAAAGCACCGATGGTGTAAGCTTTATAAACGAATCTATATTTAATTCACAAAATAACAGCGGTTCAAAACTTTATAAAAAAGATGTTACTAACGAGCAGAGATTTAATTTCTACCGGCTGCGTATTATTGGCAAGGACAAGAAAATGTTCTTCTCACCGGTTATTAATACAAGAAATCCTGTCAGTTATTTAACCAATAGTGTATGGCCAAACCCGGTGAATAATACAACAGTAATTAACCTGGTAGCTGATTGCAGCGAGGTGGCAAATTATCAGGTATTTAATGTTAATAATGTTTTGGTGATGAGTGGGAAACTCAGCCTTTTGGCTGGAATAAATACGTTTCCTTTGTCTTTCCAAAAGCTACCTACAGGATTGTACCATTTGATCATTATCAAAAACAATCAGCCTCAACCTATTTCTTTCCGGATTGTTAAGCATTAGCTGGCGCAACGTTTGCTCAAGAACTTCAGCTATTTTTGTGCAAATTAAACGGTAGAAATGTACATTAAACCCGGGGCTTTATTACAAACCATTGATTCTCCCAATGATTTAAAAAAGATATCGAAGGAAAAACTTCACCAGGTATGTGATGAACTTCGTCAATACATTGTTGATGTGGTAAGTGTGCATGGCGGGCATTTTGGTGCAAGCCTTGGGGTAGTTGAATTGACTGTTGCCCTGCATTATATTTACAATACACCGTACGATCAATTGGTATGGGACGTAGGCCACCAAGCATACGGACATAAAATATTAACCGGAAGAAGAGACAATTTCATAAGCAACCGCAAGTATAAAGGACTAAGCGGATTTCCAAAACGCAACGAAAGTGAATATGATACGTTTGGTGTAGGTCATTCATCCACTTCAATTTCTGCGGCGTTAGGTATGTCTATGGCCGCCAGGTACAAAGGAGAAACGGATAGGAAAGTGGTAGCGGTTATTGGTGATGGATCAATGACAGCAGGATTGGCGTTTGAAGCAATGAACCATGCAGGCGTTGCGGACAGCGATGTATTGATTATTTTGAATGATAACTGCATGTCTATTGACCCGAATGTAGGTGCCTTAAAAGAATATTTAACTGATATTTCTACCTCACCTACCTATAATAAAGTAAGAGATGATGTATGGAAGCTATTGGGAAAATTACCTGCCGGTAAAAAGTTTACGAGGGACATGGCGAGTAAACTTGAAGCGGGCATTAAAGGAATGTTAACCAAAAGCAGTAACCTTTTTGAAGCCTTGAACCTTCGTTATTTTGGACCAATTGATGGACATAATATCACCAAGCTGGTTGATACCCTCAAAGATTTAAAACAACTTCCCGGCCCCAAAATTTTACACATCGTTACCGTCAAAGGCAAAGGTTATTCATTAGCAGAGAAAGATCAAACCAAATGGCATGCGCCCGGTTTATTTGATAAGATAACCGGAGAAATTTATAAAAAGAAATTTGACCTGCCACAACCGCCAAAATACCAGGATGTATTTGGCTATACTATCATTGAACTGGCAGAAAAAAATGAAAAAATAATAGGCATCACACCAGCTATGCCTAGTGGCTCTTCGCTCAAATATATGATGGATAAAATGCCCAATCGTGCTTTTGATGTAGGTATTTGCGAGCAGCATGCCGTTACGCTCAGTGCGGGCATGGCTACCCAGGGCCTCAAAGTGTTTTGCAATATTTATTCAACCTTTATGCAGCGTGCCTATGACCAGGTAGTGCATGATGTTGCCATACAAAAACTGCCTGTTATATTTTGTTTAGACCGTGCCGGATTGGTTGGCGAAGATGGGCCTACGCATCATGGCGCTTATGATATTCCGTATTTCCGTTGCATACCTGATATGATTATTTCTGCGCCGATGAATGAAATCGAATTACGTAACCTGATGTTCACTGCGCAATTGGAAAGTACGAATTTGCCATTTGTTATTCGTTATCCACGTGGAGAAGGAGTGATGCCTGAGTGGAAAAAACCGATGGAGGAAATTATCATTGGTAAAGGAAGAAAGTTAAAAGATGGTAAAGACATTGCTATCCTTTCTCTTGGACATCCGGGTAATTTTGCTGCAGCAGCCATCAGGGATTTGAAAACAGATGGTTTAACTCCTGCACACTATGATATGCGTTTTGCTAAACCTCTTGATGAAGAATTATTACATGAGGCATTATCTGCTTATCATAAGATTATCACTGTAGAAGATGGAACTGTAGTGGGTGGCTTTGGTAGTGCAGTTGCAGAATTTATGGCTAAACACCAGTATAAAAATGAACTTTCAATTTTAGGCATCCCGGATAGAATTATAGAACATGGTACATTAAAAGAACTTCATAAAGAAGGCGGATATGATGCTCAGGCTATTGCCGATACAGTAAGGGAAATGATGAAAACAATGGTTAAAGTAACTATCCCAACAGTAAACTTGTGAACTCGTGAACCTGCTAACGGTCACCTTTGACTAACGCTTACCGCGTAATTGATTATAATCTAAAAAATAAATAATGCGTAACGATAATTCGTTACCGTGTGGTAAGTCGAAGGTTTGTCTAAAATTTTTTGGATAATTATTATTCTCTATACCATTAATCCCATACAAGTAATCACTACCTAAAGAGTTCTTCCACCCTGCGACTATCCTGCTACCGGGTTTAAAATCCCATGTAAAAAAAGCATCGACATTAAAAATATTAAAATTCTCATCCTGACCAGGAATAAAGGCTCGTAGCAGATGATTCCCTTTGGCATCAACATTATAAAACCGGAGATAATTAACAGTGTTCCAGTAGTGCCTTGTACGAACTGATAAATTCATACGTGATGTGAAATTATAATTGCCGGAGAGCAAGGTGGTAAAACCCTTGTTTTCTCTATAACCAATTATGGGTTCACCATTAGCTTCTTTTAAAAAAGCATTTCCAATCTCCAGCCTGCCATGCTCCCGGTCTGCATTTACACTTAGCGTAAACTTATTACTAAACCGGTAACGAACCCCAACCTCTGATTTAAAAAAAGGATTGTTTTTAATAGCGCCTTCAGCAAATCCAAATTCATAATTAACAAACCAACGTTTTCGGCTATCTGTGCTGCCTTGTACAGTTGTATAATAAAACCATGGTTTCTTTAGCCGGTAATCTTTTGATCTCAACTCAAAAAAATCTGTCTGCGTTGGAACAAGGCCTGCATATAAAGTTACATCCCAAAAATTTTTAAACACCCAGAGACCTACCCCATATATTTCAAATTGAGAAAATGTGTAGGGTTTATACAAATATTTATTTATAACAACGAAATCATAACTATAGGTAATAAAATTTTTTGTTGGTTCAAATTGTTTATAACCGATACCTCCCTGGTAGGTTACTTCATTTGGTGCAGATAAAAAGCCCAGGTCATTAACATCGTATTTATCAGATACTAAAATTGCAGATGCAAAGTATTGGATCTTGCCACTCACTTTCCCAAGGCGCAGGCGGCTTGAAAAACCATCATAAGGATTTAAAAACCTGCGACCATTAATAGTTGTAGTATCTGCATTAAAAAAATACGATGAATTATAGGGTGTGTTTCCAAAAATCTTATTATATCTCACACTGCCTGAAATGATGTGCGTGTTTTTGGTATTGTATAAGGCCCAGTTCAATGCGGAAACATTGGCGTCCCTGGCTGAGGCATCTCTTATTACATTTGTATTGGTAAATGTTAGGGAAGACCTTCCTTTAAAAGCTTTATCAATCACAACAATATTATAATTTGTCAGCGGCTCTGTGCGTATAATCGAATCTTGCTTTGTAAATACGTTTCGTACAGTAGCATCTTCAGGAGCGGCAAGCGCATTAAAAACGCCAATACCTAATTTCTTTTCAGTGCGTCCCGAAAATTTAATGGCATTATATAATTTAGTTACAGAAGGATTTTTTATAATCTCGTAGGTAGTATTAGTTCCGTACAAACTATTAATACGGTTATAGCCTGCTGGTGTTGCGCCAATGCGGCGGGAATAGAATAAACCACTTTTGTTAAATAACTCTGTTCCCTCTGTAAAAAATTGACGATTTTCCTGGAAATATGTTTCAAAAGGTGTGAGATTATTTACCACATCATCTGATATTACCTGACCAAAATCGGGTATCAGAGTTGCATCCAAAGTAAAGCTTTCATTGATGCCGTATTTAACGTCCATGCCGCCACTGCGTAAAAATTCTCTTTCTTTAGCGCTTCCCTCCGGGTTGTACCGTACACCACCACTTAAGTAGGGAGAGAAACTTAAGCGTAAAGGAGGCTGAATGTCTTTAAGTTCTGTGTACTTGCCAAACTGGTTTACAAACCCTGACTCATTAGGATCTACCGGGCTCCAAAAAGAAGTTTCATTACTTCTGCGAATAGAACGCAAAAACTGCAAACCCCAGGTCTGAACATCTTTTTTTGAAAATCGTAAGGAAATATAGGGTATGCGCATTTCTACTATCCATCCATCCTTTTGCATGGAGGTTTTGCTTTGCCATACTGCATCCCAGGTTTTATCCCCGTATTCTCCAAAATCAGTGCTTGTATTACCACCCAGTTTCGCATCAGACTGTACATTAGCCGTAGTAACTAAAAACTGGAACCCATTTTGCTGATCATTATAAGTATCAAAAAAAACAGAAAAATAATCTACATCCTGTCTCTGTTCACCGTCTCTTGAGGTTAATTGTTTGCGTATTAATGAAGGCTCATCAAATAAATAGGCATAGATATACACTGCATCATCATCATATAAAATTTTCACTTCCGTTTTTTCTGAAGCAGGTAAACCATAAGTAGGGAAATTCTGTATAAAATCGGTAACTATAGGTGCAGATTGCCAGGCTGGCTCACTGATTTGTCCATCTATCTTTGGAGCTACTTTTGCCTTAACAGCTACCAATGTTTTAGGTTGAGAGTAAGTTTGAAGGCTATAGAAAAAAAATAAGGGTAACAACCACTTCATTGGATTTTTTTGGCAACTTGCAAAAATAGGACAGTTTTAATATTATAAACCTGCCATCAAGCTTATATTCTCAATGTGTAAAGTTAATTGATCTTTTTTTTCAATACGGTCACCTGCTGCTGCAAATTGTTTACGAGATTCGCTAATTGGCCCACATCCCACCTTTGTTGAACATTCGCTTTAGAAATGATCATCTGTGCCTGCCAGACTTCAATTATGTCTTCTGCATTTACCATATAAGGTTGGTAAGAAGGGTTATCACTTACTAATGTGTATTTGTTCTTTTGACGATTATTCTTCATAATACGCTTATACACAATACCCTCTGTTTTAGAAACGACGATATAGGTGTTATTGGTTTTTAGTTCTTCCAGGGTTTCCACCTTCTCACCTACAATCACGGAGCCACTTGGGGTGGGTATCATAGAATCACCAATAATTTCAAAAGCACGATAGTCACCACCGGTCAACATAGGCAAGGTAAAAGTGTTTAACTCATCTACAAATTCAGGGTCAGCAAATCCTGATAAATAACCTGCGGCTGCTTTTACTGGTACAAAGGGAATATCACCGCGACCTGCGGCCAGCTTTTGGGCTCTTCTCTTAGATATATAGCTGCCCTTATGTTCAGTTAAGTCTTTTCGGAGTAATTCATCTAAAGTGAGTTTAAACATATCTGCCACAGCTTCCAGCACTTCTATACGCGGATCAGCTCTTTCCTCTTCATAAGCTCCAAGCAAAGAACGTTTGATGCGTAATTTTTGAGCAAATTCTTCCTGAGTCCACCCACGAAGCTTTCTTAAATATTTCAGGTTTTTATTGGCAGTGGTCATGGCTAATATATTTAGCTGCAAAATACTAATTTATTTAGACTAATAAAACAAGCAATTAAAAAAGGGGTAGTAAATGCTGGAGTTTACAACTAATTTGCAAAAAAAATTGAATGGCAAAAGTGAAAAAGAAGCCCGTGATTTTAGTAACCAATGATGATGGCATTACAGCACCTGGCATCCGTAGTTTAATAGAGGCAGTAAAAGATTTAGGTAAGATTATAGTGGTAGCACCTGATAAAGCCCAATCAGGAATGGGCCATGCTATAACAATTGGTATCCCTTTACGTTTGCACAAGGTTAATTTTTTTAATGATATTGATGTAGAAGCATATCAATGTACCGGTACCCCTGTGGATTGTGTAAAATTGGCCGTAGACAAAGTGCTTCACCATAAACCCGATCTATGTATCAGCGGCATTAATCACGGGGCCAACCACAGCATCAATGTTATTTATTCCGGAACCATGTCTGCAGCTGTGGAAGCAGCTATTGAAAGTATTCCCTCTATTGGCTTTTCCTTGTTAGATTATAGCCTGGAAGCTGACTTTACAGCTGCCCGCTACTATGCCCGGATGATTGTAGAGCAAATGCTGGCATCACCACCTGAAAAACATATTGTGTTGAATGTAAATATCCCCATTGCAAAACCTGATGAAATTAAAGGACTAAAAATTTGCCGGCAGGCTTATGCAAAATATGTAGAAGACTTTTTAGAACGTACCGACCCGCATGGTAGAAAGTATTATTGGCTTACCGGAGAGTTTGTTAATTTCGATGAAGGTACTGATACTGATGTGTGGGCTTTAGCAAACAATTATGTAAGTGTAGTGCCGGTGCAGTTTGACCTGACAAATTATAAATTAAAAGAACAACTCGAAAAAAACTGGAATATTGTTTCTAAAGAAAAATAGCCTTAAGCTAGGTCTTGTTATTGGTTTGATTGCTCCTTTATTTGGACTGGTGATTTTATATTTCCTAAAGTTTCCTTCCTACGCTTTTAGCGACTTCCTAAGATTTTTTTTAAAAGAAAATCGCTTAATTACTTCGCTTGGTTCGCTTTGCCTGTTAGCGAATGTTGTATTCTTTACAATATATATTAATACTAATCGCGATGAAACAGCAAAAGGAATTTTTGCAATTACTCTTATTTATGGCATTGGTATTTTATTATTAAAAATATTGAATTAGTTTTTTGAAGTTCACAAGTTCACAAGTTTACGAGTTTGCAAGTTTACGGTTTACAGTTAATCGTTGAAAGTTGGCCATTCTAGTCCAAATACCAAATACCAATTACCTAATTTCTATTACCAATTCTTTTCATACCTCATAACTTATAATTTCATAATTCATTGAAGTATTATATCATAGCAGGTGAAGCATCCGGAGATTTGCATGGAAGTAATTTAATTAAGGAAATAAAAAAACTTGACGACGAAGCAGTTATCCGCTGTTGGGGCGGCAATTTGATGAAAGAGGCCGGAGGTGAACTTGTCAAACATTATAAAGACCTGGCCTTTATGGGTTTTCTTGAAGTCATCCAAAATCTTCCTGTTATTTTGAATAATATAAAATTTTGTAAAAAAGATATTGCTGCTTTTGAGCCTCATGTATTAGTTCTGATTGATTATCCAGGTTTTAATCTACGTATAGCCAAATGGGCAAAACCGCAGGGACTTAAAATTATTTATTATATATCTCCCCAGGTTTGGGCATGGAAAGAAGGGCGGGTAAAGCTGATAAGGAAAGTGGTCGATATAATGTTGGTGATACTTCCCTTCGAAAAAGAATTTTATCAAACCCAATGGAATTATAAAGTAGAATATATTGGTCATCCGCTGGTGGAGGTAATAAATGAATTCATAGAGAATAATAAACCAAAAACTAACTTTAAAAAGCCAGTTATTACATTATTACCAGGAAGCCGCAGGCAGGAAGTAGCAGTAAAACTTCCGATAATGCTTGAAGCAACCAGGTTTTTTCCCCAATATCAATTCGTTGTAGCAAAAGCTACATCCTTAGACGATAGCTTCTATAAAGAACTGCTAAAAAATTATGTAAATGTATTTGCTGTTAAGAATGATACTTATAATATTCTGGCGCTATCTAAAGCAGCATTAGTAACCTCTGGCACAGCTACTCTTGAAACAGCCTTGTTTAATGTACCGCAGGTAGTTTGTTATAAAGGTTCGGCTATTTCCTATCAAATTGCAAAACGGTTGATCAGGATAAAATATATTTCGTTAGTTAATTTGATTATGGATAGGGAAGTGATAAAAGAATTAATTCAGCAAAACCTTACTGTTGAAAACCTGGTAAGGGAGTTAGATTTAATACTGACTAACGAGGAAAGAGCCGCAGCTATAAAAAAAGACTATCAGGAGTTAAAAAATTTATTGCAGCAAGATGAGAGCGCCTCAAAAAAGGCAGCAAAACTGATTGTTGATTTTACCTCAGTTATTTGTGGACAAATAGCTTAACAGCTAATATAATTAATGCAAGGATAAAAAGCATTATACTGATACGGTTTATACCATGCATGTATTTTATCCACTGTGTCTTTGGCCGGTTAGGGTCAGGTTTACGTAAATATAAATATTCCGCTAATTGTTTTATAACACCCATAAAAAAACTGTACCCTAAAGATACAGTTAAAGCAAAAAAATATTATCAGTTTACGGAGCTGGTGTATGACGGTTAGAATTTTGTTTTTTTGATGAAACTCCGCGAACATTATAACATTCGGGTGAAAGTACAATATGCGGCAACTCTTTACTAGTTTTTCTTTTACCAGTTTCTGTACTTTTAAAAAACCATCCGCCAGCGGGATGGGAGATAAATTCAAATTGAATTAATAGTTTTTCAAAAAACGTTTTCATTTTTCAGGGGTATTAGGTTATTGGACTGTAAGTCAGGGTAAAAGTTATCATTAGTTTCCAAATTTGCAAATCATTAGCATTTATTTTCTGAAACATTTATAATTCACAAAATAAAGAAGTTGCTTAAAACTGTGAGAAGGCTGTTTATTGGTTGAACAATGACGTGCCCCTACCTGCAGTGCGCTCTTGCCCGCAAACCACATCAAAAAGCCCCGCATTTCTGCAAGGCTTTTAAAGCTATGGAGGATATGGATACAACAACAAAATCCCGCTGCGGCGGGATTTTATATTAAACTACTGTGTTCAATTAATTTTTGCCAAAAATATTAGTTACAGCACCTTGTAGCATGGGATATTTTTCGATTATAAATTCCTTGATGGTTTCCAATACTTTCTGCGCTTGTTCGTCTGATAAACCAGCCCCGGTTTTTAGCCTTTCAACCAATTCATTTATCTGGTCACCTGCATTGTCCTTGT
>MWVW01000194.1_pt1 | contig 14263 bp, 18 predicted proteins | sample 1047191 | NCBI WGS metagenome assembly MWVW01 (sample SAMN06349985, study PRJNA376086) | soil metagenome | isolation source: MtG22-5 sample Antarctic (ecotone) | place: Antarctica
TTTTTCCTTTATGATAATATTGAGATCATTATTTAATGTTTCTATATAGCTAATAGCAGTTTGGTAGATGGCGGTATCTTTCTTTAATTCATCAAATTGAATAACAGCAATATTCGCTTTTAATGCCGTTGCATTTGCCCGTATGCCTGCACTATCCCAGTTTACAAAAGATTCTGATAAATTGTAGTAAGATTCCATTGCCTTTCTTGCCGAAGCATTAAAAACATCGGTGTGCTGGCTAACGGCTAAGGGCTGCAGCCTGGGCGTTTCATCTACAGGTTTATTTTTTTTAGAATACCATAAATAATAAGTCAATACACCGGCGAGTGCCAGAAATATTAATAAGAAAAACTTTTTCATGCAATTCCAAGATTTTGACAAAGGTAAACCAGGGAATATTTAGATAATGGCCGGCATGGAATAGAATGGAATATTAATCGTTTTTTCAATGTTAAATTTACATATCAGGCTGCAATGCTACTATTAGCTCTATTATGTGGCACTTTTTGTATTGTTGATAATTTTATGAAGCATAGTATATTTTCACTATCGGGTAACAAGAAATCCTTTTAATTGTACTGATGTGATTTAGTTTCATAAAGCAAAGAGTTAAGAGAAACCATAAACAAGCAGTTCATATCTTTGTGCCCGACAATTTAATTTCAAAGACAATGCAAGATATTAACAATGAGGATTGGCTAAAATCGAACTTACAGTTTTTTGGGGTGAAATAGCTCCATGTGATCATGTAGTTCAGATTTACGAAAACGATAAAGTATTTTTAGACTCTTTAGAAGGTTTTGTTGGTTCAGGTCTTATTGCAGGCGACAACATAATTATTATTGCGACAACTGAACATCTGGTTGCTTTAGAAGACCGTCTTAAGAAACAGGGGTTTGATATTGATTCTTTATCATCAGCTAATCGATACAATGGCCTCGAGGCAAAAGAAATGCTTTCCGGATTCATGGTAAATAATTGGCCTGATGAAAATCTTTTCTTCGAATTTATAACAACACTCCTTAAGCGGGTACAACAGAATAATAGAAAGGTTCGTGCATTCGGTGAAATGGTTGCTGTGCTATGGGAGCAAGGATTTAACGGGGCGACGGTTCAACTGGAAAACTTATGGAATAAGCTTCATAAAAATGATGAATTCACTCTTTTTTGTGCCTATCCAAAAATTGGTATTACCCAAGACATAAATACTTCCATCGAAATAATTTGTTCAGCTCATACTAAAGTCATGGACGGAAATCCAAGACCTTCAACAGAAGTTTATTATAAAAATGCTAGCTGACAGGGTATATAGAATGGGATGCTGCTAACATAGCATTTTGTATAGTCGTTTGTCTTCAGAGATTTCACAACATTTATACATGGAGCAGAAAATAAATTCTAAGATCCTTCCATCCATTGCTTTCGCAACCTTCTTTGTTTTTCTGTAACTGCCGGCATCTCTTCAATTATTACCTCAGGTCGCTTATAGCCGGTCATTACAACCTTTACTGAATAAAATCCTGTTTGCCGCTTCACCTTCACCGTAACCTGGTCTCCTATTTTCGTTTCTGCCAAATACGTGCGGTAATCTCGGGGAGTTTTAACCGGCTTATCATTTACTGAAATTAAATGATAGCCTGTATGTAGCCCTGCCTTTCCCCAAATACTTTCCGGATCCATCACCGCAAGATAGATGGCAGTATCTTTTTCATTCTGGAATGCATATGTATGCAGGTCCAATGCAGGGCGTCCATCATCCATCGTTGCATCTACCCAGCTAAGTGTTTTTTTCAGTCCTATCATGGAAAGATATTTATCAAAGTCAATCATACCCGCACCCCTTACATGTGCATTGAAGAAAGGAGTGACATCGCAACCGCACACTTCTTCAATCACCGCTTCAATGTCGCTGCTGGTAAATCCTTTTTCACCGGAATATCTTTCCATCATTTTTCGCATTACATCATCCATTGACCGCCTGCCATTTGTGGTACTGCGCACTATCATATCAAGCATACTGCCGATCACTTCTCCCTGTCCATGCGTGCTTGCATTGTAGTCACCAAGCATCCCTGTTTCTCCGTATGCAGCTTCACTCACTTTTTCTGCTGAAACTTTATAATGGCCTGGTGAATTGAAATATCTTTTCAATAATCTTTCGAGGTGATCGATTCTTGATGAGTCATAAACCTGCAGGTTCCCTCTTCGCAACAGAAGGTCGGCATAAAACAATGTAAGACCTTCACTCCACCAAAGTCCGCGGGAAAGTTTTTGCTTCCTATAATTCACATCTCCATATTCAACAGGATGGATTCTCATAAGGTTCCAGGTATGGAAATACTCATGCGACAATTCACTTAAAAAATCTTTCCTGTCATTTTGCAGGTGGCCAACCGGTGCACCAAGGGTAACTGAGTTGTTGTGCTCCAGTCCTCCCCACGAACTGTCAAGTAGCATAAATGAATATTCACGATATGGCAACCTTCCGAATAACAAGGTTGCCTGTTGCACCAATCCCTGCATAGTCGACAACAAGGCTGTGCTATCAAATGATGCAGCACTTGACAATGGCCAATAGGCGACATGATGAGGAACACCATCCACTGAAAAATTCCAGCTTTTAAATGATCCTACCATTATCGGGCTTTCTACCAAAACACTTACGGTGGATGCAAAAAATGTTTTCGGATCGGAAGTAGGAATAAGTCCTGTAGCTATTCGCCAGTCTTGTGGTATTTCAATTGTTACATGTGATGGAGCGAGTGTAGCGCCAACAACGTACATGAATGAATGGGGGCCGCCAAACAGACCTCCCTTCGAGGTAAGGAATGGTCGCCATGCTTCTCTGAATGTTTCACGCGGATGGAAGCGAACACGATATTTTAAAACAGCTTCCTTACCGGAAGTGATTATCCGCCATAATGCGCTATCCTCCCGGGTCGCAGTGCCACGGCCATTTTTGCCATTAACAGTTACCTGTTCAACGAATCGCCAGTAACGGTCATCATATTCCGGGTGAGTAACCATAGCCACATGAAACGTATCTCTTACATTCTTTATGTTCATGGTTACATAGAAGAGTGAAAGATCGGATGGATCGATCCTGAGCGTATAATGAATTACCGGTTGCGATGATAAATATCTAACATCTACCGCTTCCCGGTGATTCCGAAAGGGTTGTTGCGAATGAAGTGCAATTGTTATACAGCAAGTGACGGCTAAAAAGCAAATTGATTTCATGCAGCTAAGATATATTCGATGCCAGGGTCATTGAAATGTATTACATCAGTTGTAAGTTTCTCTTGACGAAGGAAAATGAAGATTATATGCTGATGAATTTGCCTGGATCAAGATTTCTTGTAACATTACCAGGATTGAACTAAATCCTTCTGTTGGAAAGGCTATCATGAATTTATTAGCGAGAGGGTTTAAAGATCATTTTTTTATTTCAACTTTTAATATATTTCCAGGCTGTTTTGTTCCTTCATTTGAAATAAAGATTTCACCCTGCGGACTAAATGTAATTCCTTCAGGTTGGGCAAAATCTTTACCTAACTGGTAAAGCTTTTTAATAATTCCTGAGCTATCCAGAATTAATAACATGGCTTTGGAGCCATCCGTGATAAAGATCTCATTCGTTTTAGCATTGATACCTATAGCAGAAGGCATGAGCGTTTTATTTTTTTTCCCTACGGTATAAAAGACCTCGTTCTTCAAATCGATTTTGAATACCGGTTCTTTTATGAACGCCTTCTTAGCAAGGTCAAAGGCATATATACCTTTATAATCGGGTTTGCCCGGCTCATCATCTTTTATTGCCAGAAGCAAACGATTATTATTCTTATCATAGCACAAGCCCTCCACGTCATGTTCTACAGTTAGAAAAGTCTTATATTCTTTAACGGAATTTTTTCCTGAATTCATATCCACTTCAAAAAGTCTTCCATCAGCTCTTACCACGTAAGCCATATTGTCTTTTACAGCTATATCCTCATAATCGCCCATAACTCCAAATGGAATTTCATTTTCTATTTTGTTGGATGCCCGGTTATATATAAAAATTTTCCCTTTTTCATCCTGTATGCAGGCGAAGCGCTGATCATCTATGTATGTAATTCCAGAGACTTCTTTCAGATCAGAAGGCAATTCCCATTTTTGCGTAATTAATACTTCAGAAGTAATATTATCACTATCTTCTTTGCCTTTTTTACTACTCTGTTTGCCCTTATTATCATTGCTGACTTTTTCAACCTCTGTCTTATTACCTGATAGAGACTTAACATCTTTCCAAAAGACAAATAGCAATATCACTATAAATGTAATAATGCCAAATACAATTTTATCTCCCTTAGTAATCATGTGTTCAATTTGATCTAAGTTGTAATATGCATTATTTAATATTTATTATCGGATTGTCCTCCTTCACCACTTGCATTTGGTAATTTTTACCATTGTATTCAAACGCTTTCCTCGAAATTGTTCTTTCTTTTAATATTGGTTTCGTAAATCATCGAATTTTTGCATAAATAACAAAAGAAAGAATTGATAGGATAAGTCCAAACATAAAAATGGAATAAGATATTTTTAGCATTTTATATTTTTCGCCCAGGCGTACACCCTGTGTATAAATATCCCGCAGCAGGTTTGAATAAAGAAAATACTTGTCATCCATTACCTGGAACATCCCATTTTGGTAATCCTCAAATTTCATTTTGTAAAAATTTCCGAAAAACAAGAGATTTACTTTTTTTTCCCTCAATTCGTTCTGTGTAAAAGTACCAGCAGGTATCCGGGGCCTGGTGGCAAGTATCGCAAAAATAATAGTCAGAAGATTTACAATCATAAGTATGATCATTGGTAGAGGAAGTTTTACGTTATCTTTTAATTTTTGCAGCAAGACAGCTAATAATACCGTTAAGATAAGTGAGTTAACAGAGATCATGATGTGCGACTTTGTATCTGCCTGATCGCTAAGGCGCTGGCTTTTGTCGGCGGTAATGCGAAACATGGTTTCAATGGTTCTTTCCGGACGGTCTTCCTTTTTCTTCTCTTCTTTTGTGTCGGGCACCTGTGTCATGGCAGGCCTGCTTTGTAATAAAACAGTAATAGGATCAACAGGAAGAGCGGTAGTCGCATCTTTTTTCTTTAGCTTTTCAAGATTGTCTTTTTTTCTTTTTGCCAGATGCTTTTTAAAATAATCAGTAAAATAGCTATGCTTTTCCATAAATTGTATCGTGCTTTTTCGCCATGCATCTTTATCCACTGCTATCTCCTGCAATAAGGAAAGTTCTCTACGCATTAGTTTATGCTGTTCCCCAAAGTCTTCTGCAGACACGTGAAAAAGCACCGCATCGCAAACGATCTGCTGCGGGAGGTTGGCAGGGCTCTGTGGTATTTTAGTGGCTAACAGGCAGCTTTTTACGTCTTTTATTATTTCATCTCCCACGCCTGTTTTTCTTAAAAAGTTTTCTGCTATTCCTGCACTGGCCACTTCATGCTGGCGGTAATCTTCATAATAACCTACATCCACGAACCATGCTGCCACAAGCGTAATCAGCAGATCATTGTTGTTTAGCCCGTAATGGATGCCTGCTTCCTGTGTTATTTCCACAACGGTTTCTGTGTGATGAAGTGTGTGGTATATTAGTTTTTTATTTTGATGTTCCTGCATGAACCCGGTGACATACTCTTTAGCCTGGTTGACGGTGGGTAGATGATTCATATAAATAGCTTATAGCATAAATAATATTCTAAAATACAAACCATTGCGGTTAATGGGCAGACTTCTTGAAAAAGCAAAAGATCCATTCCCGTCTCGTTTTCCGGATTTTCAACAATTGTTTTGAGTAAGTTTAGCCGTATAACTTTAAAATCTCTGAGTATGAGTGATAAATTATAGTCAGCTGGTGTCGCTGGGATCAATATTTATGAGTAAAATCTTGCCATTAATTGTAACGAATCATCTTCAGTGAAAAGCAATTGGAGATTCAATGATAATGTTCAGGCGTCGCCGCAGTATTGCAGCAACTCTTTTATTTCATTACGCATGCCTGAAAGATTATCAGGTTTTGTAACTAATTCTACACCATAATCGGCACAATAAAGTTTATCTACAGGGTTACTGGATGTGCTAAAGATGACAATGGGTAATTCATTCAGTTGCTCATCCTTTTTAATTTGAGCTAAGGTTTGCTTGCCATCCATTGAACGGTATCGTAATATTTCAAACGTTGGGACAGTATTGCAGCAGCCTTTTTATTATATTTCTGATACTTAAAATATCAGAAGGTTTTGTAATAAGCTCTACACCAAAATGTTCGCAATAAAGTTTATCAATTGAGCTACCCGAAGTGCTGAAGATGACAACAGGTAATTTATTCAATTGCGTATCCTTTTTAATTTGAGCTAAGGTTTGCTTGCCATCCATTTTAGGCATGTTAATATCCAAAATCACCAGGCAAGGAAGATCGTCTTCAACTTTTGCTTTTGATAAATATTCAATGGCTTCGGTGCCATTTTCGGCGTGTACTACTATAACCGAGGGATCAATTTCAGTGATGGTGCTGCCAACCAACTCCCTATCCTCAACATCATCATCAACACAAAGTACAATACGAGGTGAATCAGACATTTTAGTTTTGGTTTAATGTGAAAAGGAATACCATAGCAATTTTTTTCTTATGCGTCCAACACCTTCAACTTAATCTTAGCCGGTTTAATTCACTATAAAAAAATAGTTAACTAAACAAACGCATAATATTTTAAAGGTACAAGGAAATGTACCTATGAGCTTGATGTGGTTTTTACTTAGTAAATTTACGGTATGATAACTTGTGAGATTTTGATAGTTGATGAGGATACCGATGATATAGAAATACTTACCGATGCTTTTAAAAGTAATGGTGTAGAAAGTGTTCATTATGTACACACAGCTATGCAGGCATTTACCTACTTGCAAGATGCAAAGAAGAAGGAAGAGCTTCCAAAATTAATTATTACAGATTTATTTCTTCCAGGCATCACAGGCCTTGAGTTTTTGACGGGTTTGAAAATAATGGAACCTTACAAGCATATCCAGATTTTTATACTATCAAGTTCAAAGCAGGATAAGGAAATAGAAAAGTATCGCCAAATGGGGGCAGTTGATTACCTGGTTAAACCCACCACTTATAATGAATACGTAAAGGTTGCTGCCGACATAAAAAGTAAGATTGATTTATAACAATCATCTATCATTTTGAAAATGGTTATGTTGTTTTTTTTAAAGTTTAGTTAACGCAATTCCCATCTCATTAACTGCGATAAATATGACCAGTTTTTGTTTTAGGAAATTTGAAGAGTAAGAAATCATTGATCAGAGACTGACAACAACTGAGTGGATTCAATGGTAGTGTTTAAGTGCTGCCGCAGTATCGGAGCAGCTTTTTAATTTCATAGTGGATAGCTAAAAGATCAGTGGGCTTTGCGATGAACTCTACCCCATAATTTCCGCAATAAAGTTTATCTACCGGGCTGCTCGAGGTGCTTAGTATGACTACCGGCAAAATACTTAGTTGCTCATCCTTTTTAATTTCTGCTAAGGTTTTTCTGCCATCCATTTTGGGCATGTTAAGGTCCAAAATCACCAGGCAGGGAAGGTCGCCTGCGACTTTTGCCTTTGATAAATATTCAATGGCTTCAATACCATTTTTAGCATGTACGACTTTAAACGATGGGTCAATTTCATAGATGGTGTTGCTAATCATTTCCCTGTCATCAGCATCATCATCAACACAAAGCACAATACGAGGTGAATCAAACATCCTGGTTTTAATTTAATGTAAAAAAAATATTAATCACCACTGGATTTTTAATGAAAACTTCATCTTTATTTTATTGACTTGTTTAATCCAATATTTAAAAATTGTGGACCGTAAACAAACATAAATTATTAAAGATATAGGAATTGTTATCAGAAAATGTTGAGCACTTATTTTTTATGGGATTGCGATATTCTAACTTAATGAAACGCTCATTGCTTAATACAACACTGCATAATCAACATGTGGAAAATTGTATGCAAGAAAACTATAGGATTTCTGGTGTCCGATGAAACATCCCTTGTGCCGCATGAACTACAGCCTAATAAATTATTGGCGTGGTTTTTTATGCCTGTAAAATAGTTAAACAAAATAATTATGAAAAAGCACCTAATCACTATTTTTTTAATTCTCTTTATAATTACTTCCATGAATTCTTTTGCCCAGGTTGACAGCAGTAAAATTGCTAATACGCAACGGCAGATTGATAAAGACCAAAGAAAGGCTGATAAATTAGACCATAAGGCCAAAAAGCAGGAGATAAAGCAAAAACGCCATGAACAAAAAATGGAAAGGAAAGAAAAGAAACGCGAAAGGAAACTAAAAAGTATTGAGAAAGGAGAGCGGAAATTGGAAAACTTAAAAAAAGACTCTACAAAGATGGCAGCTATTCGTTATCTCTCCTCTGTTAAGCCCAATACAAAGCTGGAATTACGATATTTTCTTTTGCCCTCTACTCCTCGTGCTATAGCTATGGAAAAATTCAGGCATAATGCTATAACTATATTGTTAGACCCTTATGTGTTTAAAAAACTAAAGTCAGATGCAGGTTGAAGTTGTTCATAAGAGGGTTCTGTAAAAAATAATTCAGCCAACCGCAGGTTATAATCGATCCATAAAATAAATGCAGAACAACACAAAATACCACAGCTAAAACCTTGCTTTCGTACCGGAATTACATTAAATCTCCACCAGCGTATCTCCATATCCTCATTAAGTTATAAGCTATAATTTTTTTTTGTGTATCGAATCGTTCTGAAATCATTAGCCAGGAAACCAATAACAATAACGGAAGATCAATTAAAAAAAAAATGGTTCGGCTATAAATCTTAAACTTGCGCACAAGTTAATTCGGTAATGTTTTATTGCCTTCTGAATATTGAGGCATATCTGCTAAGTAAATTCATATTAAGAAACTATTATTATGCCTGCAACATATAAGATTGCTTTTCGCTTTTTGCTCGAGTATAAGCTTTATCATTTTTTCCTTCAACTCAAAGGTTTGCCAAAAAAACATCATTAATTTCTAAACAAAAACTTTTCATTATATTTCATTTGAACTTAATAAAATCTTATGGTAATTCTTCAGATTGAACACAGGGTTCCAAACTTTGACGGGTGGAAAAAAGCATTTGGAAGTGATCCCATCAATCGTAAAAAATCCGGTGTACGCAGCTACAGCATCTTGCGGCCAGTTGATGACCAAAACTATGTTATTATAAATTTAGAATTTGATGATCTGAAGGAAGCAGAGAACACATTAACTGCACTGCGCAGCCTATGGGGACAACTGGAAGGAACAGTTATAATAGACCCGCAAACCCGGCTTCTCAACCTGGTAGAAACTAAAGAGATTTAAGCTAATAAAAAAAGCAAAAATGATAAAAGGAGTTCATACAATGTTCTATAGTTCAGACGCACCTAAACTTAGAGAGTTTTTACGAGACAAACTTAACTTAAAAGCAACTGACGTGGGCGACGGTTGGTTAATTTTTGACCTTCCGGAGGCAGACCTGGGTTGTCATCCTTCAGATGAAGAACATGGTTCTCTTTCTGGGGCTTCTGACATTTCTTTTTATTGTGACAATATTAAAGAAGCCGTTGACGGTTTAAAAACAAAGGGGGTTAAGTTTAAGGGAGAAATTGAAGACCATGGATATGGGTTTGTGACACAGTTTTATGTTCCTGGAAATTTCACTATTCAATTGTACCAACCTAAATATCAGAAATAGCTGATTAACTATTTTCCTGCATAACGATAAAACTTTTCATAACATCAGTCTGTAGCAAAGGGCAGCATATTTGGCATGTTGCGGTTGTGAAAAAACAACGACAACTGAGGGAGGCACATTGCGTCAAACTAAAAAAGCGCCGATCTGCATTGGAATACCTACAAAAGAGAAATTATGGTAGCAAGCTGCAAATCTCTTTGTATCTATTAGTTGTAATATCCGCCTTGGTAGGTTTTTGCCCTGAGGAAGCGTATGAAATGACGATCAATGAGAAAACAAAGAGCAGGATTTTTTTCATGTAAAATTTCTTCTTGAAATAGGTGTTCTAAAATAGGGTCAAAAGAAATTAAAAATATAATCTGGTTATAATAAATTGTCGTGTTGTAACTTAATTTAAAAATATATTTTATGTCCAAAAAAATCATTGCTGTATTTGGCGCAACCGGTGCCCAGGGAGGTGGTGTTGCCCGTGCCATCCTCAATGACAACAACAGCGAATTTACTGTTCGTGCTATTACCAGGGATCCAGATTCAGATAAGGTTAAGGAACTTGCCAAAATGGGAGCGGAAATAGTAGCAGCTGATATTGATGATAAACAAAGTATGAAACGGGCATTAGAGGGAGCATACGGTGCCTATTTTGTTACTTTCTTCTGGGCGCATTTTTCTCCGGAAAAAGAATATGCAGAAGCAAAAAGTATGGCCGAAGCTGCAAAAGAAGCTGGTTTAAAACACGCTATATGGTCAACGCTTGAAGATACCCGAAAATGGGTTCCCCTTGATGACGACCGAATGCCCACCCTGCAGGGTAAATACAAAGTGCCCCATTTTGATGCGAAAGGCGAAGCAGACAAGTTCTTTACTGATTTAAGTGTGCCCACTACTTTTTTAAGAGCTTCTTTTTACTGGGATAACTTTATTTATTTTGGTAGCGGACCTAAAAAAGGGCCAGATGGTAAACTGTATTTAACCCTTCCGCTGGATAATAAAAAAATGGCAGGAATAGCTGCTGAAGACATTGGTAAATGTGCTTATGGAATTTTTAAAAGGAAGGAACTAATAGGTAAAACAATTGGTGTTGCCGGCGAGCACCTTACCGGGCAGGAAATGGCTGAAGCGCTTTCTAAAGCATTAGGACAGGAAGTGCACTATAATAATGTAACACCTGAAACTTTCAGGAGTTTTGGCTTTCCCGGAGCGGATGATTTGGGAAATATGTTTCAATTTTACCGCGACTTTGATGAAGTCTGCAACAGCGTACGCGATGTCAGGTTTTCACAGGAACTGAATCCCGGATTGAAGTCATTTGAAATGTGGCTTTCCGAAAATGCACAGCGCATACCGCTTGATTGATACTAAAATTGGTTAGATACCAGATCAATATCTCAAAGTGAAATTTATAGATCAGCATGAAACAAAAATTTAATGAAGCCACTCCACAACGTCCCGACGGAGACCGTCTGTTAGATGCGCCGATGGTATCAATTGACCTCCCCTCATTTATAGAACAAATAAAAGAAGAATCCTCCTGGAAAGACAGTGACCGGAATGCCATAACTGTTTTTAAAACAAACGGCATGCGCATCGTGCTTATTGCACTTCATTCAGGTGCTGAAATGGTAAAACACACAGCAAACGGCATCATTAGTGTACAGGTACTTGAGGGTCAAATAAAATTTAATACAGACCTTCAATCTGTTGAATTAGGCAAAGGACAAATGGTGACACTTCATGAGCAGATTCCTCACAGCGTGGTTGCAATAAAAGAAACGATTTTCTTACTAACGCTTACAACAACATTAGCAGTAAAGTAAGAGAAATGTATTAAATCAAAGCCGGTGTTTTAATAAGGAAAAAAAATCATTACCTGTATTGCATTGGTATCCGACCAGCTTACTACCTCTTCAAGGGGAAAGCCACAGGTTAAGAATAAAAATAGAAAAACCACCAACCTTTTTTTCAGTACATTATCAATATTAATGTAGTTCAGTCCCTATCTTATTTTGCTGGATAAATTTTTTAAGTATTGTTAGCTCGTTTTCGTTTTTAATACGTTTTAGTATGCCGGCTTCATGGCTTACAATAGTTTCACCTTTATCAAAAGGCATTTTCTCATACATTTTACCACCAGTGAAATGGCAGGGCGAACAATTTTTTTGAAGAATCGGCTGTAGTTGTGTTTTAAAGTTAATAGTATCAATCCGAGGAGTAGCGATGACCTTTATTTCTCTTGTTTGTTGATCTAATGTATTACAAGGCATTAAGCTAATTGCGCAAATTATTAATAACAAAATCGTTTTCATATCAAAACGATTAACCAGAAATGATAAACTAAAAATTTTATGCGATCTCCATATGAAAGATATATCATTTACTAATTTATTCTAATACCACTTATCAATTCCAGTTTGATGAAAGATGTTTCAATAAGTTACAATGCGTAACATTATACAGCAAATAAACTGGCGGTGTTTAAGAAATTAAAAAAAGCGACTTTCTATTGTGTTGCTTTTTAGTCATGCATAATATCAGTTAAAAGAAAAATTGTTCTTTAACAATCTTACCGTCTTTTACTTCATATACTGCTATTTCATCCATCTGCATGCGGCCTGCGCCCTTCATCGTTACATCCATCCCCATGCCAACCGAAAAATGATTTCCAGCAATAACCGCTTCACTGCACCATCCATCATGCATTTCTTCAATCATTTTATTCCACTCCTCCCCTTTTTTCTTAATGGCATCTAATCCCTCGGCATTTTGCAGTCCCTGGGCAGCGGCATGCGGTGGCTCTATGCTCACGGCATCATCAGCATAAAGCTCTAACTGTATTTCCATCCATTTATTTTCTTTAACGAGTTCAGAAAAACGATTTGCTACTTCCTGTGTAGTCATAACGGCTTCTTTTGTGGTCATGGTTTTAATTTTTTTTGGTTAAAATTCATTTAAAAGTTAGCACAATTATTCAGATGCTTGGGTTAAATTATGATGAACTGCGGGTAATAATTTTGAGCAAAAACTTCTTACCTTTTAATAAATTTTTTTATGGAACATGACTGGAGCAAGTTTCGGCTGAGAATCCCTGTTAAGGCAGATATACCAAATATATACCGGGCATGGGCAACCCAGGATGATCTTGAAAACTGGTTTTTACGTAAGGCAGAATTTACCAAACAAGATGGTAATAAAAGGAATAGAAATAGTGCTGTAGAAGTGAATGATACCTATGAATGGATGTGGCACGGTTACGGTGATGATGCCATGGAAAAAGGAAAGATTATGCAGGCTAATGGAAAAGATTTTTTGCAATTTAGTTTTGGTAAAGCAGGCAATGTATCGGTAGCTATAAAAGAAGAAGCCGGTGAAAGTATGATAGAATTGGTGCAGGATGAAATTCCTACGGATGAAGAAGGGCAGGTATATTATCATTTGGGTTGCACTAAAGGATGGTTGTTTTATTTGACAAATCTAAAATCCATTCTTGAAGGAGGCATAGACCTTCGGAATAAAAAAATGGAATTGACTGATGTAATTAATTCCTAAAAGCAGCTTAAAATGATTGATTTAGCTCTTGCAGAGAGGTATGCTATTGCTTTGAGCATTCTTTGTGGTTCTTAAAAAAGTTTTGTAGGCGTAGATGCCTTCATCCGCCGTGTTTACACAATCTTAATGATATATTTTAGACATCTTTTTTTTAGGGATGTTTTAAGGGTTCCTTATTTATCTCATCCACCCTTTCTTCAAAATGTTTGGTTTCCTCTTCAGGATGTTCTATGCGGTGTTCAACGTCTTTCTTCGTCATCATTTTATAAGTCTGTATCAATGCGGTTAACGCAAAAATCCCACCGATGATCCAGTTTAATATATCCTGGCTTGTGTTTAATTTATTTGCGATCATTTGCCCCCCAAAAATAAAAACGCAATTGCCGAAAAGAGTGCCTAAAGCAATGCCGCCAATATAAGTATTGTAATGACTGTTTTTAGGTAATAATATTTTTTTAGAGAATAGCACAGTACTCCATCCAAACCAAAATGGAATTTGTACGGGATTAAGCGCACACATGATCAGCCCTAATAAAAAACGGTTCAATGTACTGCTTAGGATAATATTTTCTTTTTCAGAAGGGTGTGTTGCAGCATAAAAACTGGAGATGGCTAATGCAACTACAATTCCCAGTGTTATCCATTCTAAAATGCGGAATAGTGTATGCTGTTTGCGCACCCAATCCATTGCCACTAAAGAAATACGTACATACATTATTTCAGAAAGCAAAGTTCCAAGTGCAAAAAGCGCTGCCTGCCCAATACCATCACTAATTGAAATTTGCATGGTTGCAATATTCAGTGTACCCAGGGGCAAAGAGCCTAAGAAGGAAATGAACATGCCTGTAAAAAAAATTTGACCCAATTTTGACATGCAAAATTTTTAGCTAAAACCGAAAATATAAATTT
>MWVW01000195.1_pt1 | contig 14249 bp, 11 predicted proteins | sample 1047191 | NCBI WGS metagenome assembly MWVW01 (sample SAMN06349985, study PRJNA376086) | soil metagenome | isolation source: MtG22-5 sample Antarctic (ecotone) | place: Antarctica
ACTCCATAGTTAATGGATTTTAAATTCATTAATAAGAATGAGGCTGCACCCATGTTCAACGGCTCTTCCTGCACCCAAAACCAGATTGCTTTGTTGTATTTTTTATACAAGGTTTCCAACTGCTTTAAAGGCAATGGATAAATTTGCTCCATACGGATGATGGCAATATCCTGTCTGTTTTCCTTGTGCTGTTTTTCTGCAAGATCAAAATAAACTTTGCCGCTGCAGAATAAAACCTTTTTAATTGCCGCTGGATCTTTTATAAAATTATCGTCAATTAATTCTTTAAATCCACCTGATGTAAATTCATCAATATGGCTGTAGCTTCCCGGGTGCCTAAGGTTTGCTTTGGGGGAAAAAACGATCAAGGGTTTTCTGAAAGGCCATGCCAGTTGCCTGCGCATTGCATGAAAATAATTGGCCGCTGTAGTAATGTTTACAATTACCATATTCAGCTCTGCACACATCTGTAAAAATCTTTCCATTCTTGCGCTGCTGTGTTCAGGCCCCTGCCCTTCATAACCATGTGGCAACAGCATCACCAGTCCATTCATGCGATTCCATTTTTGCTCACCGGAAGAAATAAACTGATCAATAATTGTTTGAGCCACATTACCAAAATCCCCAAATTGTGCTTCCCATAATACCAGGGCATTAGGGTTTGCTAATCCATAACCATATTCAAATCCCAATACACCGAATTCACTTAAGAGAGAATTATAGATTCTGAATTTGGCTTTTGCTTCAGAAATGTTACTTAGCCTGTTATGAGCTTTGTTATTATTATCATCTCTTAAAACCGCATGACGATGTGAAAACGTTCCCCGCTGTACATCCTGTCCGCTCATACGTACATAATTTCCATCCAGCAACAAGCTTCCATAAGCCAATAGCTCCCCTGTTGCCCAATCAACCTTTTGTTCTGTATCAAACAATTTTATTTTGTCCTGAATAATCTTTTCTACTTTTTTTAAAGGCCTAAAATCATCCGGCCATTTCATCATTGCATTAAATACTTTTTGAAAATTATAGGTGCTGATGGCCGTAACAGGTGATTGATCGAAATCTTCTGCATTGGCTTTTCGTAATCTGCGCCACCACAGCTCCGGTTGCTGGTAAGTATAAGGCAGCGGATGTTGTTTTACTTCATCAAGGCGCTCCTGCAGATCACTCCAAAACTTTTTTTCCATGTCTTTTGCCAGTTCCTGTGCATCAGGCTCACCCTGTTCCATTAAATAGTTTACATACACTTCCCTGGGGTTTGCATGTTTATCTATCAAAGCATACATATGAGGTTGCGTAAACTTGGGATCATCACCTTCATTGTGTCCATGGCGGCGATAACATACCATATCAATAAATATATCGGAATTGAACTCCTGCCGGTAACGTGTTGCCATTTCAACACATTTTACTACTGCTTCCGGATCATCACCATTTACATGCAACGCAGGAGCCTGTATGGCAGCCGCCAGTGAGGTGCAATAGTCAGAACTTCTTGCATCATCAAAATCTGTAGTAAAACCTATCTGGTTGTTAATTACAAAATGAATGGTGCCGCCGGTATAGTAACCCTCCAAAGCACTCATCTGCAAAACTTCATACACAACGCCTTCCCCTGCCAATGAGGCATCACCGTGAATTAATATTGGTAATATCTTATCAAAGTCGCTTTCATACAGCACATCAGCCTTTGCTCTTGCAAATCCCACTACCACAGGATCCACTGCTTCGAGGTGTGAGGGATTCGGCATTAATTTTAAATGGATAGTTTTATGGTTGGGTGTTGTTATTTCACTTCCAAATCCCAGATGATATTTTACATCTCCGCTTCCCATGGTTTGATCCAGCTTTGCAGTTCCTTCAAATTCACTGAAAATTTGTTCATATGTTTTTCCCATGATATTTGCCAGAATATTCAGGCGGCCGCGGTGAGCCATGCCAATTACCATTTCCTGAACATCATGATCAGCTGCAGTATTAATGATTGCATCCAGGGCAGCTATTGTAGTTTCTCCACCTTCCAGTGAAAACCTTTTTTGACCGATATACTTGGTATGAAGGAATTTTTCAAACATCACACCCTGGTTCAGTTTTTCCAATATCCTTTTCTTTTTTTCCAATGAAACAGGATTTGAAAAATTCTTTTCCATTTCGTTTGTAAGCCAATCAATTTTTTTTTGATCGCTGATATATTTAAATTCAATACCTACGTGATGGGCATAGCATTTCTGAAGATGCTCAATGATGTTACGGAGTGTTGTAGTTCCTATCCCGATCAGGTTACCTGCCTGGAAATTTTTATCCATGTCATCTTCTGTGAATCCAAAAAAAGCAGGGTCAAGGTTAGCGCCCCGGTCTTTCCTTGCACGGATGGGGTTGGTTTTAGCAATCAGGTGGCCTTTATTGCGATACCCAAGGATCATCCTGTATGCGCCTAATTCTTTTTTCCAGTTTATTGTGGCCTCATCTACAGAAACTTCACTTTTTGCAACGCCGGTTTCCGTTAAAGTAGCTCCATTACTTCCATTAGCATTTGATATTCCTGAGTTGACAGCAAAATCAAAACCCTCAAAAAATTTACGAATGTCAGCATCTACTGTTTCAGGATCTTTTTTAAAATCATTGTAAAGATTTTCAATATACCCCGGATGGTGATTGGTTATGTAAGAAAAGTCTTTCATAATTTACAAATATCGGTTGTTTTTTTGAGTATAAACCCTATCTTTGCCACCCTAAAAATAAAATTTCATGGCTAATCACGCAGCTACCAAAAAAGATGTAAGACAATCAACTAAACGCAGAGAGCGCAATCGTTATTATGGTAAAACTACCCGTAATGCAATCCGTGACCTGAAAGTTATTGAAACAAAAGATGGCGCAGCAGAAAAACTGCCTCAGGTAGCATCAATGATAGATAAATTAGCAAAGCGTGGTATCATCCATAAAAATAAAGCGGCAAACTTAAAACGCAAGCTTACAAAAGGCGTAAATACACTGGCAAAATAAATCTTTAAACGATTATTGAAAGCGTTTCTGAAAAGAGACGCTTTTTTATTTTAGTTATATCTAAAAAGAAAATTTACGCCATATCATGGTAACTATTTATGGCCTGCATTTAACTTTTTACAGGATTATCTGCCGGTGATATATTGCTCCATGTTCTGGATAATAAATTTTTGATCGTCAATAATGTATTTTACAAGATCTCCAATTGAAATAATGCCGATTAAATTATCATCTGTTACTACAGGTAAATGCCTTATAAATTTATTGGTCATTAATTCCATACATTCATCAACGGTAGTATGGGATGATACAGTAACCAGGTCTTTTGTCATAATGTCTCCAATAAGTGTTTGTTTGGAAGCCTTTCCCTTGAGTATAACTTTACGTGCATAATCTTTTTCTGTAAAGATGCCCACAAGTTTTTCGTTTTCTAATACCAGCAGGGCACTTACATTTTTTTCTACCATTGTTTCAAGCGCTTTATACACAGTAGTTTCCGGAGTAACTGAAAGGATATTATTGCTTTTCAGTTTTAAAATACAATTTACTGTTCCCATAATACAATTTTTTTTATCTTTCGATAAGCTAATAATTACTTAGAATAAAAATAGCCATTTTTAATCAATGTAAGTATATCATGAACTAAAGGGTTGAAATATTTTATACCAGGGCTGGTTGCATTAGAGTAATAATTGCTTCCGTTGCAATAAATTTACAGAAATTGAAAGTGAGCAACACTTCAGTGGATAGGCTGGCAAATTATTTTCATCACCCCGGTTAATTTATATTTGTTTTAATGCTATTTATCTAATCTTTCAGGTATGTCAAAATATATTAAGATCAAAAGAGGCTTAAATATCAAACTGGCAGGTGAGGCCAGCAAGGTATTTTCAAATATTCCTTTACCTGAAACTTTTGCAATAAAACCACCCAATTTTATAGGTATAACTCCAAAGTTATTAGTGCAGCAAGGTGATGAAGTACAGGCAGGAACGCCTTTATTCTTCGATAAAAATAATGAAGCGATTAAATTTTGCTCATCCGTAAGTGGAGAAGTTATTGAAATAATCCGAGGGGCGAAACGCCAAATAATGGAAATTAAAATATTGGCCGATAAAGAAATTTCCTATGTAGATTTTAATAAAGCCAATCCTAATGAATTAAGCAGGGAGGAGATTATCCGGCTATTATTAAACAGCGGAGTATGGCCGTTCATTCGCCAGAGACCATTTGGCATTATTGCTAATCCTGACGATATACCAAAATCTATTTTTATCTCTGCATTTGACAGCAACCCATTGGCACCTGATTATAATTTTATTATCAAAGGCAATGAAGCAGATTTTCAAACCGGATTAGATGCAGTTAAAAAATTAACTAACGGGAAAATACATTTAAATATAAATGCAGATAGTACCAATGCTGCAGCTTTCACAAATGTTAAAGGAGTAGAAATTAATCAGATTTCGGGTCCGCATCCTGCGGGTAATGTAGGGGTGCAAATACATCATATAGATCCGATTAATAAAGGAGAACTGGTATGGTACCTGAATCCACAGGATATTGTTATAATAGGAAGATTATTTAACCAGGGAAAATTTGATGCTACCCGGATCATTGCTTTAACAGGTTCGCAAATAAAAAATCCACAGTATTTTAAAACAATTACCGGAAGCGCTGTAAAAAATATGATAGCTGAAGGTGGACTTAAGGATGGAGAAAACAGGATTATAAGCGGCAATGTTTTAACCGGTAATAAAATTTCTGCGGATGGTTATTTGGATTTTTATGATTCACATTTAACCGTTATCCCGGAAGGACATGAATATGAATTTATGGGTTGGCTTACACCAGGCTTTAATAAATTCAGCATGTCACGTGCTTTTTTTTCATGGCTCACTCCAAATAAAAAGCACGAGCTAAATAGCAACCTGCATGGAGAAGAACGACCTTTTGTAGTAACCGGCGAGTATGAAAAAGTTTTCCCGATGGATATTTATCCTGTTCACCTTTTAAAATCCATTTTGATAGAAGATGTAGAAATGATGGAAAAGCTTGGAATATATGAAGTAGTAGAAGAAGATTTTGCTCTTTGCGAATTTGTATGTACTTCTAAAATAGAATCACAGGATATAATTCGGCGGGGCATTGATATTATCCGTAAAGAATTTAGTTGATTAAGGATGTTCATAATTATTAATCGCTAAAAAAGAAATAAAACAAATCATTATATTTAATTTTAGAACAACAGGATTCATTATATATACTTTTATTCATGTTTATTAGTGTGATCAATAGCTATAAAAAATAACTGTTATCCGGATTTACCATTAAAATATTTGCAGTTGAAGCCGCTTAGAAAATTTTTAGATAAAGTAAAACCCAATTTTGAAAAAGGGGGGAAACTCGAGAAATTCTACCCGGCTTTTAATGCTTTTGAAACATTTCTTTTTGTTCCTGATCATACTGCCCCGTCTAATGGAGCACATATCCGTGATGCTATTGATTTAAAGCGCACCATGATTTTGGTTGTGATCTCTCTGGTTCCCTGTCTTTTATTTGGGATGTGGAATACAGGTTACCAGCACTACCTGGCCTTAGGTATAGATGCTTCATTAATGGATAATTTAATTTTTGGAGCCATAAAAGTGTTACCGATAGTTATTGTATCCTATGCTACGGGTTTAACTGTGGAATTCATTTTTGCAATTATCAGAAAGCACACTATTAATGAAGGATTTTTAGTTTCCGGTATGCTGATCCCATTGGTAATGCCGGTAGATGTGCCATTATGGATGGTAGCGGTTTCAACGGTTTTTGCTGTAATTATTGGTAAAGAAGTTTTTGGAGGCACGGGAATGAATATTTTGAATCCGGCTTTAACTGCCAGAGCCTTTCTCTTCTTCGCTTACCCAACCAAAATGTCGGGGAACGAGGTTTGGATAAATACTTCTTTAGAAAAAGGTGAAAAGCTGGTAGATGGTTTTAGCGGTGCCACACCTTTAGGAGATGCTGCTGCCGGTTTCGCGGATAAAATACCAGGGATACAGGAATCATTTATAGGCACTATCCCCGGTTCAATCGGCGAAACATCTACTCTGGCCTGTCTTATAGGCGCTGCGATTTTATTATACACAGGAATAGGCAGCTGGAGAATTATGTTATCAGTTTTTATTGGCGGTTATGTGATGGCATTGCTATTTAATCTTGCAGGTACAACAACACTTATGCAACTTACACCCATTCACCATCTGGTATTAGGCGGATTTGCATTCGGCGCTGTATTTATGGCTACTGATCCGGTTACAGCAGCGCAGACAAATACCGGGAAATACATTTATGGATTTTTGATAGGTTTATTTGCTATCATGCTTCGTGTATTTAATCCGGCTTATCCTGAAGGCATGATGCTCGCCATTTTATTTATGAATGTAATGGCTCCGTTGATTGATCATTATATAATACAGGCTAATATCAGGAGACGATTAAAACGGGTTAAAACCAAATGATAAATAAGAACAGCAATACCTTTACATTAATTTTCTCCGCAATAATGGTTGTAGTTGTTGCTGTGCTTTTAGCATTAGCGGCAATTGGGTTAGGACCTTTCCAGGCTCAAAATGTAAAACTGGAAAAGATGCAGAACATTTTAGCCAGCATCGGTGTAAAAACTGATGCTAAGGCGGCAGAAAAATTATTTAATCAATATATTAAAGAACAGGTAGTACTTAATACCAAAGGAGAAAAGATTAACAATGATATTCCCGCCTTTGATATAGATTTGAAAAAAGAGTTGGATAAAACAAAAACAGGCAAAGCAGATAAGCAATTATTTCCTTTGTTTGTTTTTAATAAAGATGGTAACTTATATTATATTATACCGGTTAGAGGTAAAGGTCTATGGGGTCCTATTTGGGGCTATGTTGCTTTGGAGGGTGATATGAATACAGTGCATGGTGCCAGTTTTGGCCACAAAGGAGAAACCCCCGGTTTAGGTGCCGAAATTGATACGGAAGAGTTTCAAAAACAGTTCGTAGGAAAAAAAATATTTGATGAATCAGGTAATTTTGTTTCAATTAAAGTTGTAAAAGGTGGGGCTGCACCAGAAGATACACATGGAGTAGATGCTGTTTCCGGTGGAACCATTACCAGTAACGGAGTAACCGAGATGCTTAAAAGAACCCTCGGTAGCTATATTTCTTATTTTAAGACGATGAATAAAAAAGGTGGGAAAGTAACCGCAGGGAATGAAACAAAAGATGTTTTATAAGCGATGGGGAATGGTGAATGGTGAAATATTGACCTATGACCATTGACCTTAATAACCATTGACATTTAATACTCAATCATTTAATAAGCTAAATATGAGCAACGAAACAACCATAGCTCCGTTAAAAGTAAAAGAACCCCGTGAGCCGTTATTTTCTGCTAAAAATAGAAAGCTGATAAAGGATCCATTAAATGACAGTAATCCTATAACTGTACAGGTATTAGGGATATGCTCTGCCCTTGCAGTTACCGTTCAAATGAAACCTTCTATTGTTATGGCTTTATCGGTAGTGGTAGTTTGTGCATTTTCTAACCTGGTAATTTCTTTATTTAGAAATTCTATTCCCAACAGGATAAGAATTATTGTTCAATTAGTAATAGTTGCTGCCCTCGTAATTTTAGTTGACCAGGTACTAAAAGCCTTTGTTTATGATGTAAGTAAGCAGCTATCTGTATTTGTTGGTTTAATTATAACCAACTGTATAGTTATGGGCCGCCTTGAAGCATTTGCAATGGCTAATAAACCATGGCCCTCATTTTTAGATGGCATTGGCAATGGATTAGGTTATGGACTGATACTGGTTATTGTTTCTGCCATAAGAGAACTTTTTGGTTCTGGCAAATTAATGGGATTCCAGGTGGTGCCTGATTCGTTTTATAAAATGGGATATTTTAATAATGGGATAAGCATATTACCACCTATGGCCTTAATCATTGTAGGTGTCATTATCTGGATACAAAGAAGCAAGAACCCCAAATTAATTGAGCCTGACTAATTTTTAAATCAAATGATATGGAACACGTTAATATATTTATTAAAGCTGTGTTTATTGAGAACATGATATTTGCCTACTTCTTAGGCATGTGTTCTTATCTGGCAATTTCTAAAACGGTCAAAAATGCTGTCGGCCTTGGTTTAGCGGTGATATTTGTATTAGGTGTTTCTGTTCCCGTATGCTATCTTCTTGAAAACTATTTGCTCAAGCCAGGAGCTATGAGTTGGCTATCGGCCGATTTTGCAAGTGTAGATCTAAGCTTTCTTAGTTTTATTATGTTCATAGCAATTATTGCTGCAATTACTCAGTTAGTAGAAATGATTGTTGAAAAATTTGCTCCGGCTCTATATGGAGCACTTGGCATCTTCCTGCCACTCATTGCAGTAAATTGCTCAATATTAGGAGGTGCTTTGTTTATGCAGGAAAGAGAATATGCTACATTGGGAGAAGCCACCACTTTCGGATTAGGTTCTGGTGTAGGCTGGTTCCTGGCAATTGTTGCTATTTCAGCTATCCGTGAAAAGATTCGTTATTCCAATGTACCGCCCCCTTTAAGAGGATTAGGAATTACTTTTATTATTACCGGACTAATGGGTATAGCGTTCATGGCCTTTATGGGGATACAATTATAATTACAATAATACTCTTCATGATATTATTAGCATTTGATTCAACAACAATTATTGCAAGTGTAACAGTATTTCTTGCTTTCAGTTTATTGCTTGTTGGCCTTATCTTATTTGCAAAAGCTAAGCTTACAACTACCGGCCTGGTTAAATTGTTGATCAACGGAAAGGAAAGTATTGAGGTGGAAGCCGGCTCCACAATACTTACCACTTTAGCCAATAAAAAAATATTCCTGCCATCAGCGTGTGGTGGCGGTGGAACCTGTGCCATGTGTAAATGCCAGGTACTATCAGGCGGAGGGGAAATTTTAACTACCGAAAAAATTTATTTTACAAGAAAAGAGCAGCAGGAGAACTGGCGTTTAGGCTGCCAGGTAAAGGTGAAGCAGGATATGGAAATTAAAATACCTGAAGAAATATTCGGTATTAAGAAATGGGAGTGTGAAGTAGTGTCGAATGATAATGTAGCTACTTATATTAAAGAGCTTGTAGTTAAATTACCTGAGGGAGAATTTCTCGAATTTGTATCAGGAAGTTATATTCAATTGGACGTGCCGGTATGTGAAATTGATTTTAAAAACGAACTCTATAAAATTGATGAGCAATTTAAAAATGATTATGATAAATTCAATATATGGAGCCTGAAAATGAAAAACCATGAACCAGTTTTCCGTGCTTATTCTATGGCCAATCATCCAGCGGAAGGGAATATTATCATGCTGAATATTCGTCTTGCCACTCCGCCATGGGAAAGAAGCACAGGTAAATTTATGGATGTAAATCCGGGCATCTGTTCCTCCTATACTTTTGCCTGTAAACCGGGCGACAAAGTAAGTATATCAGGTCCTTTTGGCGAGTTTCATATTAAACCTACCAGCAAAGAAATGGTTTACATTGGCGGGGGTGCAGGTATGGCGCCGCTGCGATCACATTTATTTCATTTGTTTCATACAAAAAAAGAAAGGGAAAGAAAAATAAGTTTCTGGTACGGAGGAAGATCATTGAGAGAAGTTTTTTATACAGAGCAATTCAGAGACATAGAAAAAGATTTTCCTAATTTTCAATATAACGTTGCTTTATCAGAGCCGCTGCCAGAAGATAACTGGACGGGATATACCGGCTTTATTCACAATGTACTTTTTGAAAACTATCTCAAAACCCATCCAGAACCGGAAGAAATTGAATATTACCTTTGCGGCCCTCCGTTGATGAATGCAGCAGTATTTAAAATGCTTGACGAATTAGGTGTTCCACCTGAGAACATTGCCTTTGATGATTTTGGCGGATAAAAAAAGTATGATGAAAGTTCTTTTACCCCTGCTTGTACTTGCTGTTTTTTTCACTTCCTGTAATTCCGGTAAACAAAATATAATTAAGATTGGAGGAAATGCACAGGGCACCACCTGGCAGGTCACTTATCTTTCTGAAAGTAAATCAAGTCATAAAGAAGCTATTGATTCAATTCTTAAAAGAATTGATCTATCCCTTTCCACGTATGTTCCTGCTTCAGTTATTTCGAGGATCAATAAAAATGATACCTCCATTATAGTGGATAATTATTTTATGGAAGTATTCAATAAATCAATTGAAGTTTCAGAAAAAACAAATGGAGTATTTGATATAACTGTTGCACCGGTAATTAATGCCTGGGGATTCGGATTTACAAAAAAAGCAAAGGTTGACAGTGCCATGATCTATAGATTACTTGATCTGGTGGGATATAAAATGTTGCGGTTGCAGGGTAATAAACTGGTAAAGGAAAAGCCGGATATGATGCTCGATTTTAATGCAATTGCACAGGGATATACTGTTGATGTTTTAGCATCTTACCTGGAAAGTAAAGGAATAATGAATTATTTAGTTGAATTAGGCGGAGAAGTAAAGGGCAAAGGAAAAAAGAACAATGATAAAAATTGGACGGTAGGGATAGATCAACCCAATGAAACAATTACAGAGGGCAGACCTTTAAAGGCGATAATAAAATTAAAAGACAGGGCATTAGCTACATCCGGGAATTATAGAAAATTTTATATAGAGAATGGTAAAAAATATGCACATATTATTGATCCGCATACCGGGTATCCTGCGAAACACAATTTGCTGAGTGCTACTGTACTTGCTGCCGATTGCATGACAGCCGATGCCTATGCAACAGCATTTATGGTGATGGGGCTGGAAAGATCAAAAAAATTTTTATCAGAACATCATGAATTGGGACTTGATGTTTTTTTTATTTATGATAAAAATGGTATTTGGGAAACATACACTTCAGAAAGATTAAAAGAATTGGTAGAAGAAATTAATTAAGTTTTACACTTCTCATCCGGCTTAGCGCCACATATGCCACATCCTCCCCCTTCATTTTGTAACAAAGGATTATTACTGCTGCATGTCCCGGAAAACCTGCCATTCTTTTTCACCAGAATTTTAATAGCAATTCCCGCAAATGCAAGCGCTAACAGCACAATGGAAATCAATACAACTGTCATACTCAAATTTACTGAATTTAAAATAGAAAGAGCTTCTGAAAACCTTATGAATATGTTCAGGTGGAATGTTCATTTCTTGCTGTAAATCACTTAACCAAACAAATAATGCTGTGCCATATAGAAAAATGCACCTGCAAAATATCCTAACAAAGCTAACAGGGATATTTTTTTCATATACCATAAGAAATCAATTTTCTCAATTCCCATCGCTGCTACACCTGCTGCAGAACCAATTATCAGGCAACTGCCTCCTGTACCGGCGCAATAAGCAATAAACTCCCAGAAGTAATGATCAGTCGGAAAAGTCTGGAGATCATACATTCCCATTGTTGCAGCTACCAGCGGAACGTTATCAACAATAGCCGAAAGTAGTCCAATTGAAATCACGATAATATCCAAATTGCCAATGGTTCTATCCATGTATGCCGCAAGATCAGCTAACTGATGTGTTGACTCCAAAGCTGCAATTGCCACAAGAATACCAAGGAAGAACAGAACACTCGGCACATCAGCTTTTCTTAGTGCATGTACCACCGAATAAACATCTTTATCTGCATCGTTTTTATTCTTATGGATGATTTCTGTAACTACCCAAAGTACACCAAGTCCGAATAACATTCCCAAAAAAGGAGGCAGATGGGTAATTGTTTTAAAAACAGGCACAAAAATTAATGCACCAATTCCCAATCCCAAAATTAACTTTTGCTCAAAACTGTTGGTTTTATCCCTCTGCGTATTTTCAATAACCTCCGGGGTTTCAATTTTCCCTTTAATTCTGAAGGAAAGAAAGATCATCGGTACGACTAAACATATCAAACTGGGTAAAATTAATTTGATCATTATATTTCCGGTGGTTATTTGTCCACCTATCCATAACATAGTTGTGGTTACGTCTCCTATGGGAGTCCATGCACCACCTGCATTAGCGGCTATTACTACCATACCTACAAAAAACATCCTTGTTTCCTTGTCCTTAATTAATTTTCTTAATAATGAAACCATTACTATGGTGGTGGTGAGGTTGTCGAGAACAGAAGAAAGGAAAAATGAAACAATGCTTACTACCCAAAGTAACTTACGCTTATCCTTTGTTTTGATTTTACTTGTAATTACATCAAATCCATCATGTGCATCTATCAGTTCAACAATCGTCATTGCGCCCAGTAAAAAAAACAGGATACCTGCTATTTGCCCTAAATGTTCATAAAATTGTTCTGAAACAATACCTGTGTCTGCACTACTCATTATATAAACAACCCAGCACAATATCCCTGTTAACAATGCACTTGCCGTTTTATTTATTTTTATAGGGTGCTCGAATGCTATGGCAGCATAACCAAGGATAAATATTGCTACAATTATTAAATTCATGATATTGAAAAATTAAGTGGTGTTACTTATTCCCAGGTTGTTATATATCATAATGTTTATAATACAAAATAGTGAAAAGAAATTAATATTGTCTGCTTCGGAAAGCTTTTCCGAAAGAGATGCTTTTTTATTTTAGTAGATGTTGAAACTTTGTAGCTTGTATTTAAATAATCCATTATGAAAATTGTTCAATCATTATTCTTTTTAGCTATTTCTTTTTCATCTTTTGCGCAACAAACACCTTTTGAAAAGAGCAATGGGAAAGAGACCGCAACTTACTTCCAGCTAATACAATTCTATAAAAATTTAGACAGGTTATCTTCAGCAATCTTAATGAAAGAAATGGGGCCAACAGATGCCGGTTATCCATTGCATTTAGTTTTAGTAAGCAGTGATGGAAAGTTTGCCCCGGAAGACTGGCACAAAAAAAATAAAGTTGTTATTCTTATTAATAATGGCATTCACCCGGGCGAGCCTGATGGTATTGATGCAAGTATGATGATGGTAAGAGATATAGCGAATGATAAAATAAAACTGCCTGATAATGTTGTATTGGCTTTTATTCCGGTTTATAATATTGGAGGCAGTTTGAATCGAAATAGTTTGTCAAGGGCTAATCAAAATGGCCCGGTTGAATACGGCTTTCGGGGAAACTCCCAAAACCTGGATTTGAACAGGGATTTTACCAAATCAGATAGTAAAAATGCAAGAAGCTTTGCAGCCATTTTTCATTATTTAAATCCTGGAATTTTAATTGATAACCATGTTAGTGACGGAGCAGATTATCAGCATACAATGACGATCCTCACCACTCAATATAATAAGTTGGGCGTAGATCTTGGTGATTGGTTGAAAAATAAGTTTGAACCCGAATTGTATAAAGGGATGAGTAAAAAAGGCTGGGATATGACGCCTTATGTAAATTTTGAAACTGCAGTACCTGACAGCGGTATGTTGCAGTTTAATGATCAGCCAAGATACTCTTCAGGCTATGCTTCATTATTTCAAACCATTGCATTTGTACCGGAAACACATATGCTTAAACCTTTTGCTGAGAGGGTGCAATCAACTTATGCATTTATGAAAACCGTAATGGAACAAGCGGGTATATATGCAGCTGAACTTATTGCAACAAGAAAAAAACTGGTAGATAAAATTATTAATGGTAAATATTTTCCGTTAGAGTGGAAACCTGATTCATCAAAATATTCGATGATAACATTTAAAGGTTACGAACAGGCTTTCAAACCAAGCGAAGCTACAGGTTTACTAAGAATGTATTATGACCACGGCAAACCCTTTACAAAACAAGTGAAATTCTTTAACGTCTTTATTCCAAAGAATTTTGTTACAAAACCTGGGGCATATATAATTCCGCAGGGATGGTGGACAGTTATTGATCTATTAAAACTTAATAGCGTTCAGATGTCTCAACTGAGCAAGGATAGTATTATTGAAGTAGAATCCTATCGCATTGAAGATTATAAATCTTATCAACGTCCTTACGAAAAACATCATAAGAATTATGATGTAAAAGTTTCCACATCCAAACAAAAAATAAAATTTTTAAAGGGAGATTATATTATTCCGGTTAACCAAAGAGCTAATCGTTACATTATTGAAATGCTTGAGCCCACAGGTGATGACAGTTTTTTTGCATGGAATTTTTTTGATGCAATTCTTCAGCAAAAAGAAGGCTATAGTGATTA
>MWVW01000123.1_pt2 | contig 14245 bp, 7 predicted proteins | sample 1047191 | NCBI WGS metagenome assembly MWVW01 (sample SAMN06349985, study PRJNA376086) | soil metagenome | isolation source: MtG22-5 sample Antarctic (ecotone) | place: Antarctica
CCTTACTGTCTGTTTGCATATTCATTACACCAATTCTCCAGTCTTTAGTGATATTTCCGCTCAGTCGTGCACCAGCTATAATGGGAATTGTATTTCCTAATGAATCAAGTCCAATTGTTCGTGAATAGAAAGGTCTGATTGTTTCAGACCCAAGGTCGTTGTAGAGATCTGCATTTTCGAGAAAGAATGTTCTTTTTTCAGGAAATAAAATATTGAAGCGGGTAAGATTGGTTACCTGCTGATCTACCTCCACATTTGAAAAATCAGGGTTCAGGGTGAGGTCAAGGTTGAGGGATGTAGATACCGCAAGCTTGGCATCAAAGCCTGCATTCAATTTTATTTTTGTTTTACTATTAGCTGCTTTGTTATCAATTACAGAACCGGTGCCATAAGGGATAAGTGCAATGTTTTTTCCGGGAGAGGGGGGCGGTGCATCCCAAATCAAAGAGCCAAAATAACCAATATCATTCCAGCCAACATTGATCGGAACCCTAGCCCAACCACTGTATTGGCCGTTTTTGACATCTACACGTGCAAAGTTGATGCCCCAGACAGTATTATCAGAATTGTAACGAATGCTTTTGAAAGGAATAGCAATTTCTGCTGTCCAGTGATCATCATATCTTTTGGTAGCAGAAAGCCATTTCGTATCCCAGGTAAAGGTGAGGTTGGCTATTTTATTTGCACTATAAGAATCATCGCCCTGGACTCCCCATGCGGTTAAAAAAAATAGAAATGCATTTGTTTTTTGTTTCAGCGGGTCAAGCGTAATCCAGATGTCGTCACTAAGCGGACCCCCCACATCTCTTTTCAATGAGTTGCTGATATAGGGAACAGTGTCATGGGCATACACTGCTATGTATAAAAACTCCTCATCATAAGTAGTTTTGCAAACTGTCCTGCGTTTTGCTTTGTCTTTATCGCGAAGAATAATTTCCCAAAATTCTGTGGCCGAATCTGCAGTTTGCCAAACCCCCTCAGTAAGCTCTCCGTCTATGCTTATTGGTTCAGTGACTTTGCTGATTTTTATCTGGTATTGTTTTGAATTATCTATATTCTGGGCATACAAAGATTCATTTAATAAGCACACCAGTATTATAGCCAGGCAGCGTTTCATTAAGCAGTTATATATAATTGTAAAAATATTTATTAGTTTAGTATTGCAAAAGATAAGTCGCTAAAAATCCTGATCTTAAATTGCAGGCATATTTTTGTCTTACAAATAATTTATCAAATCCATTTTTGATCGTATTTTAGTTGCCTGACCTAAATTTAGATTTCAAAAAACACACTTAAAATTAATCATGATGAAACGAATTTTACTTTTTGTATTTACCATTCTTACTCATTATTCTACGGTTTACAGTCAGTTGATTTCAGAAGAACCAATCCGATGCTATACGGTCGAATACCACGAAATGCGCAAAAAAGCGAATCTGCGAATTCCTTCTGACCGGGATTTTGAAAAAACAATGGCTGCCCAGATCGCTGCTGCAGAATCCGGCGGAGTTAACAATGGTATTTTAAAAGGTATATTGAAAATTCCCGTAATCGTGCATGTAGTACATTTTGGAGAAGCCGTAGGAACCGGGGCTAATATAGCGGCGGCACAGGTCTATTCGCAGCTAGAAGTAATGAATGAAGATTTCCGGAGAACAGCCGGCTCTTTGGGATATAGCAGTGATGTTAGAAGTTCTGATACAGAAATAGAATTTGTGTTGGCGGAGTACGATCCTGCTGGCAATAAACTTGGAGAACCGGGCATCCATCGCTACAAAGGGCCCCTACCTGCGTATGTTTTGGAAGATATAGATATTTTGATCAAACCCGCTACCATCTATGATCCAAACAGGTATTTGAATATGTGGACAGTGAATTTTGCAGCACTTCTTTTAGGATATGCACAATTTCCGGATCCTGCTCATGGGTTGGCATCAGGATTAGGTTGCGATCCAGGGGGCGCTAGCACTGACGGTGTGGTGATGGGTTATAATGCTTTTGGGTCAAGGGCTAAATATCCATTGGGGACCTATCATAAAAATTATGATTTGGGAAGGACAGTAACACATGAAGTGGGCCATTATTTAGGGTTAAGGCACCTGTGGGGTGATGGTGGTTGTGAGGTAGATGATTATTGTGGTGATACGCCCAATTCAGGAGCGTCAAGCAGTGGTTGCCCGGCCGGTAAGGTATCATGCGGCAATGTGGTGATGTATGAAAATTACATGGATTATAGTTATGATAAGTGCATGAATATTTTTACGAAAGACCAGGCATTAAGAATGCGTACCGTGCTTACAAAAAGCACAAGAAGGCGTGAATTATTGAGTTCCACAGTTCATCTAGCCCCGGTAGCACTCGACGCTGCTATAATTGACATCGTATCTCCAAAAGGACAAAGATGCAATGGTAATTTAATTCCTGAAGTGTTATTAAGAAATCTGGGACAAAACACATTGTCATCTGTTGTCATCAATTACCAGGTTAATTCAGGTCCTGTAAAATCTTTCCAGTGGTCCGGTTCATTAAAAACAAGTGAAATTGCCTTTGTATCCTTACCTGCCATCAGTGCAAAAGAGGGTAGCAATACTTTTACCGCCTTTACATCAAAGCCTAATGGTGGCATAGATACCCGTACATTCAATGATAAATGGACTGATGCTTTCATCATTTCAAATCTTGGAGAAAAACTTGACTTCGCAGAAGGATTTGAAGGTGTCTCATATCCACCAAGTAATAAATGGCATATCGAAAATCCTGATCGTTGCGAATCATGGAGCCCTGTTTCAAATATAGTTGGCGCCGATGGCACCCTTACTTCAGCGGCTTTCTTAAATTATTATGAATACAATGCCGTGGGTACTAAAGATGGGTTAGTGGTGCCTTTAATTAATTTGAACAATGCCGAAAACAGCACTCTTGTGTTTGATGTGGCTCATTCGCAATCAGATGATATTATGGACCGGTTACAGGTATTTGTTTCCGTAGACTGTGGCTTTACATTTAATACGGTGTATGACAAAGCCGGTGCCGAACTGGCTACAACACCACCGGCAAGTAATGCTTTTTATCCAAAAGCTGCCAATCAATGGAGAAGAGAAGTGATCAGTCTTAGTAATTATCGCACAGGGCAGGTGTTGATCAAATTTGTTGGCACCAATGCCTATGGTGATAATATTTTTGTTGATAATATATCAGTTATCAATCAAAGAAATGCCACCATTACATCGGCTAATGTCACGGGCGAATTCCAGGAATTTAAAACTACGGTAAGTGTATTTCCAAACCCGTCAAATGGGATATTTGAGGTCAATTATACGAGCAGCAGGGATGGCAGGATAAGTGCTAAATTATTAAACAGCAATGGCTCCGTTGCGATGACAAGGCTGGCTACTGCTCAAAAGGGCAATAACAAAATGGAAATAAATGCAACAGGGCTGGCAAAAGGAATGTATTTTATTATGCTTAACACACCTGATGGCATGATCAAAGAAAAAGTCCTGATTAAATAAAGGGCTAAGTAATTGTCAGGGGCCGGAAAGTGATCCGGCCCTTTTTTATTAATATCATTCGTCTGCCTATTGAAATTTATTTTCTATTTGTTGAATTAAGGCCTCCAAATTGTCATAGGCAGTATTGCTTAAAATGATAAGTGTTTTTTGCTTATCAATATACCGTACAAACCTGTTTTCATAACCCGGGTTATCGCCTGTGTGATAAACAATTTTACCTGATTGGGGGTGTGCTCTTAACATCCAGCCAAATCCATAGTTTGACAATGAATCATTTGATAATTTATAAGGTGCAAAAGCTTCCTGCAAAGTGGATTGGTTTACAAGCTTATTGGTATATAATGCCTGATCCCATTTCAACAAATCACCAGCTGTAGAACTAACCCTTCCCGGCCCTTCTCTATTGCCCAGCCAGATGGTGTAGTCCGATGAAGGGAAAGAATCGGCTCGAACATATTGCTGTCTTTCCGTTACATAAATATGCCCGATGGCAAAGTTTTCAGTTCCTCTTTTCTCTTTAAGGGTCCGTATATTGGTACTACGCATTTTCATCGGTTTGAATATCCACTTTCTGCACATTCGGATAAAATCTTTACCGCTTCCCTGCTCAGCAATGCTGGCCAGCAGCACATAGCCGGTATTGCTGTATTCATATTTAATTCCCGGCTCAAACAATTTTGGTGGAGCGTATTTAATCAGGTATTCAAGGATTTCTTTATTACCTGCTACTTTGCCTTTATCCCAATTCTTATCCATTATTTCCTGGTAATCCGGTAAGCCACTGGTATGTGTCAGCAGGTGACGTATGGTAATCCCTTTGTAAGGTATATCAAGATACTTTTCAACCAGGTCATCATAATTCAGTTTTCTTTTTTCTTTCAGCATCATAATGATCATGGCTGTAAATGTTTTTGTTATGGAAGCCATTTCAAAAATGTCAGATGCCTGCAAAGGAATTTTAGCAGCAAATTCCCTGAAGCCAAAAGCTTTGTGATAAACAGCATGGCCATTTTCTGCCACAAGCACTACACCACTAAATCCTTTTGTATCATGTGGGTTCATTATACTATCAATAGCGGTTTCTCTGCCTTGTGTAATTGCTAATAATGGTGACAAGAGGAAAAAGAAGAAAAGATATTTCATTAACGGGGTTATTATTTGCTTTTTTGTTGATTGCCTCTCCTACTCTTAAAAATTTTACTCCTGATATATTTTATTATGGCAACCTAATATGCAGAAGCAAATCTTTAAAACGCTGATCGGAATGTCTATTATCAAACGCATCATTTGTACTGTTCAATGATTGGCTCTTGTAATTGCCTGTTTTACTAAGAATCTGAAATGCCTTTTGCTCATCTTCACCCATCAATGCAAAGATACCTCACCAATAATGCTGTTGATCATTACTTTCTAGTACCAGATCCCACCTTTTAAGCCGCGGGTGAGCTGTGTCATTTAATGTATGCTAACTCTGTTTTTCTTCACTGCGGAAAACCAACACGTCGCAGTAAATCATGAAAGTGGAGATCTGAGCGCAGATTTTCATAACCAAAAGCAATCTCTACCTTTAGCCAAACCATGTGTTCTTCCCGGTTCTGATAAGAGAGCTCAAGCCATTTGAGAGCTTCCTCCTTGTTTCCCAGGATCGCATAATGCAGAGCTACAGAACCAGCATTGGTAGTTCCCTGCATATATTTTTCCTTTACCAATTCAAGACTTTTCTGTAAATAGCCTTTCCAACCGCCCTTGTTATATGCTTGCTCAAGAGCCGCTATTGTATGTTGATTTTCACCAGCAACTGCATATGCTTTTAAGTATGCAGCCACAGCTTCTTTATATATCTTCTTTGCCTCATAAGCATATCCGATATACTCATAGGCAGTCGGATAGTTTGGGTCTAATTCCAAAGTCTTTCGCGACATTTTGATGGCTTCATCATACTCACCCTTGTGTATTAGAACCAATACCATCTGCTGGTTTATGACAGGCGATAAAGGGTCAAACTCCTGAGCTTGTCTGATCTGAGCGGCGGCTTCATTAAAGCGTCCCATCTGCGTTAAATACTCACCATACCACTGTCGGGCTGTGGCATATTTCGGATTGAGTTCAATGGCTCTTAGATAGTCCTTTTCGGCGGCTTGAAAATTCCACTCGTAATCGGTTTCAATGTATGCAAGCGCAGTATATCCCTCTGCCAGGTCAGGATCAATTTCTAATGCTTTTAATGCCGCCGCTTTTCCTTTGGGGGCAGATTCTTTCGGGGGTTCGACATTATACTCGCCGAACAATGCATAACATTCGGCAAGGCTGGCATAAGCAAGCGCATAGCCGGGGTCTTTGTCTATTGCCTGCTTAAAATATTCAACGGCCTTTCTTAGTGATTCGGCGCGTCGCCTGTTCCAGTGATAACGGCCCTGCAGGTAAAGTTTGTAGGCCTCAGGGTTCTGTGTATAATTTTTAAATAATATTTTTTCTTCAGCACCGGATAACCTTGAATTTAATTTGTGTGAAACATCACTGGCTATCTCACTTTGCAGTGCCACAAGGTCAGTTGTTTTGCGATTATAGTTTTCACCCCAGATCTGATTTCCGGTACTCACATCTACAAGTTCTAGATTCAATAATATGTTACCATCGCGTTTTGCTATGCGACCATTGAGTATTGCTTCAACAGCAAGTTCATCTCCTATCTTCTTTGGGTTTATTTCTTTTCCCTTATAACGAAAAACCGAACTTCTGGCTTTGACCGATAAGTTTTTTAGTTTGGAAAGACTATTGATAAGAGTCTCTGTCATACCGTCTGATAAATATTCCATGTCAGCAATTCCACTTTCATTTACAAAAGGCATAACAGCTATAGATTCAATAGATGCATTTGCAAATATGCCTTTGCGGTTACTTAAAAAATAGACTAACCCCAAAATGATAATTGAAATTGCAACTAATAAAAAGACCGGGTGAACAGATGTTTTCCTGATTGTGTCAGTAAACTTTTTTTGAACCGAAGATTTTTGCGAGGTTAAATCATTATCCTTATCCAGTATGATTTCGTAAATACGTACTGGCTCAGCTATGTTTTTTAATTTCTCGGCTATAACAAATCTGGTTGAGATATCTCTTTTATTTACCACATTTTGATGAACCGATTCAGAAATCCAAATGCCACCAACAGGAGCTATAGCTTGTATGCGTGATGCAATGTTTACAGCATCTCCAAATACATCATCACCATCAAAAACAATTTCGCCGTGGTGTATTCCTATTCTTAATTGAAACTCTTTAATTTCATTGCACTTTTGCTGGATTTTTATGGCTGCATTTACGGCATCAGAAACTGTGGTAAAACTTGCCATCACTCCATCACCCAATTCTTTGATCCATTTACCACCCAATTCTTCAACTATAGGTTTTTGAAGATTTCTATTTTTTTGAAGAATCTCAAATGCCTTTTGCTCATCCTCACCCATCAATGCTGTGTACCCGACAATGTCGGTGAACATGATTGCTGCTAATTGGCGGGTTTGGGGCATGACTTCAGATGCGTTTTATAAAATTATTTTGGTCATTCACAACCAAGTTAATTCGAAAAATTGTTGCTGAATAAATTGTTTGAATTGTTATCATTCCGGAAAACCCACTTTTCTCATCAACTCCTGCCACCTAGGATCATCACGCAGACGGTCAATACGGGGATCAGCCTTAATCAATACAACATAAAATTCCCGGTTTTGGTATGCTTTTTCTAATTCCGCAAATGCCTTATCTTTTTCACCAAGCTCGGCTAAAATTCCTGCTTTTATGTTCGGAGGCAAGTTAACCCGTTCATCTGTCATTGCCTGTAAAAATTTCTGCCACCCACCCTTCGCAAAACTTTTATTTGCCAACGCTGCTTCTTTATTGAGGCCAAGCAATTCAAAATATCGGACCAAAGCTTCCACGCCTTCTGCGTAATTGCCAGTCATTTGATAAGTGGAGAAAAGACTTCTGTATACATGCGGAAAATGAACATCCAATTCAATTGTTTTCTTTAATTGAGCAATGCTTTCGTCATATTTTCTTGCTCGCGATAGAATTTCACCGTATACCCTGTTGATGATTACAGAAAATGGGTCCAATTCTAATGCTCGTTGAAACTCCAAGATCGCCTCTTCATGCCTGCCTATATAACTGAGCAGTTCACCATACCATTGATGGGTGGTTGCATAGTTTGGATTCAGTGTGATTGCTTTTTTATACTCACTTTCCGCTCTGGCAAAATCATAATTGTAGGTGGCTAAAATAGCTCCTAGTGCCGCATGCGCTTCAGCCAGATTGTTATCAAGAGATAAGGCTTTCATAGCAAATTTTTGCGCCAGTGGCATCATTTCGCTAGACGGAAATTTGCTATAATTCGGAAGTAACGAATAAGCGTCAGCCAGTCCTGTAAAAGCAAGCGCATAAGACGAATCCATGTCTATAGCTCTTTTAAAATAATCTATTGCTTTTAAAAGATCTTTTTCAGTTCGTTTGTTCCAATGAAAACGTCCTCTCAGATAAAGTTGATAAGCTTGTGCATTTTGTGTGTAGTTTTTTGTGACAGTTTTTTGTTCTTCACCAGACAATCTCGCTTTTAATTTATGTGAAACATCAGTGGCTATTTCACTTTGTAGGCTAACAAGATCAGCGGTTTTTCGATTGTATTGTTCACCCCAGATCAGATCACCTGTTCTTACATCAACTAATTCTAAATGAAGGCTGATGTTATCACCACGTTGTGCTACACGGCCATTAAGTATTGCTTGCACTGCGAGTTCCTTTCCGATCTTTGTAGGATGAAAATCCTTTCCCCTGTAATGAAACACCGAACTTCTTGCTTTTACTGATACGTCTTGTAATTTGGACAGGCTATTGATAAGTGTTTCCGTCATGCCATCAGAAAGGTATTCCATATCAGCAACTGTGCTTTCATTTACAAATGGTAACACAGCTATTGACTCAATACCGCTACCCGCAAAAAGCGTTTTGCCTTTCATTAAAAAATACACTGTACCACCAACAATAATTGCTGAAGCAACCAATATAAAAAGTGAACGTGAATGTTTTTTGGCACGCGAGGTAGTAACCCTCTTCAATCTTTTTGGTTGTTCACCAGAGTAAGTTTTGTCAAGTTTGATTTCATAAATGCGTAATGGTTCTCTTACATTTTTTAATTTCTCGACCTTTACAAACTGCGTTTGTATATCTGCTTTGTTGAATACATCGTTATGAACTATTTCAGAAACATATATTCCCCCAACCGGAGCAATGGACTGAATACGTGAAGCAACATTGACAGCATCACCAAAGACATCATCACCTTCAAATACTATCTCTCCTAAATGAATGCCTATCCGTAGGGAAAATTCACTTGTTTGCTTGCACTGCTCCTGGATTTCTTTTGCAGCATACACAGCGTCGGAAACTGTATTGAAGCTGGCCATTACACCATCGCCTATTTCTTTAATCCACCTGCCACCATATTTTTCAATAATAGGTTTTTGAAGTTCTCTATTCTTATTGAGTATCTGAAATGCTTTTTGTTCATCCTCCCCCATCAATGCTGTATAGCCGACAATGTCGGTAAACATAATGGCTGCTAATTGGCGGGTTTGAGACATAGCTTAATGTTATTGATGTTGGCTTAAAAACACCCTGGCTCACTTGTATTATCAATTAAGCACTTCATAGATCAGCGCAGGCGCAGCTTTATTTTTAAAATGTTTTTCACCCACCTGCTGGCAATAAAAAGATTCTTTGATCCGCTCGTAACAGTTTTCGCTTATGAAGATTTGCCCCGCTTTGGCCTCTGCCTGCAACCGTTGTGCAATGTTGACTGCATCACCGATAATGGTATAATCTAACCTTCGCAGGCTGGCTGATCCGATGTTGCCGGAGATCACCTCGCCGGTATTAATTCCAATAGCAACTTTTGGCATAAACGAACTGTTCTCAGTTTGTGCAGGCATTTCATCTATGCTTTTGCGCACAGCAAGTGCAGCCTCTACAGCCCGGTCTGCATGATATTCGCCCCTGAATACAGCCATGATGGCATCGCCCATAAATTTATCAACATGCCCCCCCTGGGCTATGATCTCTTTAACCATTACATCAAAATATCTATTGAGCATCTTCACCACTGTATCTGCAGGGAGCGCTTCGGTGATATTTGTAAAACCGCAGATGTCTATAAAAACTACACTCACTTCTACCGTTTCATTTAACAATAATGATGTTTCAAATTCCTGCCGGTTCATAAAATTGAGCACCGTTTCATCCACATACATCCTGAGAATATTATTTTCTTTTATAGCCTGCAATGTTTCTTTGAGCTGCGCCACATGGTGAAGCGTTTTCTCAATAGTCACTTCAAGGTCTTCAAAATTGACGGGCTTAAGTAAAAAATCGAATGCACCACGGTTCATGGCGGTACGGATATTTTCCATATCACCATAAGCCGACACCATCACTGTCTTCAAAATCGGATTTGCCTTATTAAGCCGGGTCAGCAAGGTTAACCCATCCATTTCAGGCATATTGATATCACTTAGTACGATGGTTACGTCATTGTTTAGTGCTACTTTTTCCAGGGCTTCGTTGCCATTGAGCGCAAATAAAAACTCATACGTATGTTCACGGATCTGCCTGCGGAATTTTTGTTTGATCAGCATTTCCAGGTCAGCCTCATCATCCACCACCAGTATTTTTGCTGTCATTTTAATTTTAATTTTTGTTTTAACTGGTCAAAATCCAGCGGCTTAGTTAAAAAATCGTCTGCTCCCAGCTGCATGGCTGAGTTATAATTTTGTTCATCACCATATGCGGTGATCATCATCACTACGGGAGGGGGCTGTTCAAATTTTTGTTTTATATGTTTCAGCAGATCGATGCCACTCATGCCGGGCATATTTATATCTGAAAGAATAAGCACAGCTTCGTGAACGTGCTCCTTAAGATATTGCAACGCCTGTTCACCGGAAAAAGCAAAAGCAAAATCAACCTTATTTTCCCGAAGCTCTTTTCTAAAACGTTGCAAAAACAAAGTTTGAATATCTTTTTCATCATCCACTACCAGTATTTTCATTGCAGTAAATTTTAGTTATGTATTGTTGTTTATGATTGCAGGCAGGTTTATGATAAATTCTGCTCCTTCTCCTTCTTTGGTTTCTACTCTTAATTCACCACTATGTGCTTTGATGATATCATAGCTCAAAGATAGACCGAGTCCTGTACCCTGACCTGTTGGTTTGGTACTGAAGAAAGGCTGGTAAATCTTATCAAGCACTTTTTGATGGATGCCCATGCCATTGTCTTTTACGCTGATCTCTACCGCTTGCCCGCCTGTTGAAGTATGAATTTTTTTTGTAGTTAATATAACTGTTGGCTCATAACCTTCATCCCCGCTTTTCTTCTTTTCGGTTACGGAATAAAATGAATTCGTGAAAAGATTGAGCAATACTCTTCCAATATCCTGGGGTACGATATTTATATTGCCAATTGTTTCATCAAAATGAGTTTCCATAGTAGCGTTAAAAGATTTATCTTTTGCACGCAGGCCATGATAGCTCAATCTTAAATATTCATCTGCAAGAGCATTGATGTCTGTAGGTTCTTTTTTGGAACCACTTGCTCTTGAGTGATGCAGCATACTTTTGACTATGGCATCGGCACGCTTACCGTGAAAGGTTATTTTTTGTTCGTTTTCTTCAATGTCTTTTGCAAGCGCTTTAACATCAGTAATATTTCCCTTGTCAATTTCCGAGTTCATTTCTGCGATCAGTTCTGTATTTACTTCTGAAAAGTTATTTACAAAATTCAAGGGATTTTGTATCTCGTGTGCAATGCCGGCAGTAAGCTCTCCAAGAGACGCCATCTTTTCAGATTGGATGAGTTGTGCTTGGGTAGCCTTTAATTCTTCAAGAGAATTTTGTAATTCAGCAGTACGTTCTTCTACTTGTTTTTCTAATGATGCTTTCTGTTGATTTATTAGCTCGCTTTTTTCTCTTTCTCTCTCCAATGCCTGTTGAGTATACTGCTTGCGTAATAAAGCATAGCGCTGTAATAAGATCCATGTAAAGAGAATGGCAAACCATGCCACGCAAAACATTTCAATTACATTCTCCTGCTCATAATACCACTGTATAAAACGAGGCTCAGTTCTATCATATCTCAATTCAAAGAAATAAAAAATTTGACGTGCAGCATAACCAAAACTCCACAAAAGAAAAGCCGGCAATGCAGCCACAGCTCCCAGGTTGGTAAGCCTGTCCCTTTCTTTTTTAAAGAACAGGAAACTAAATAGCAGACCAAACATTAACGCAGAAAAAGCCATAGCATTTATAAATCCAGGAATACCTCTGGATGATATGGCTACAGAATGATCAAAAACAAACACCACAGCCAGATGGCTTCCCATCATTAAAACCAGTAAAAAAATCAAAAATTTATCCCAGCGGGGATGATGGTTATACGTTTGTAAAAAATGCCGGACAAATTGTGTCACACAGAAAAAGAAACCTAAATGAGTGAAAAAAATCTGAAGGTTTTCTTTCAAAAGCGGATAATTCCTGAACGTTATATTGCCGTTCAGACTCATGTACCATAAACCTTCCAGTAAAAGTAAAAGGGCCATGTAGAAGTATACCTTTTCACGTACGATCCAGAAGAAAAAGAAGTTAAAGAAAAATCCAAAGATCAATAAACCCGCTATAAACCAATTGCGAACGTCTCCTTGAAACTTAAATTCATTAATATATGCTTGCTCCACAAATGGTTCAAAAACACCATAGCCAATAAAGAGTTCTTTTAAAGGATCTGTTTTTCTGATAAATATTTTTTTGTAAATAGTTACTTCTTCCTCCGGCGAAAGAACTACGGGGACCGCCCACCTGTTTTTATATCCGTCACGTTTTTCGTAGGGTACATATGAACCACTGACTAAATGGTCCATTTTACCAGATGTGCGAAACACATAGAGATCAAAACGATCCACCCTTGTGATGCGATTTCCAAAAATTAATTTCAGCTCTTTAGCTGTACTGTTCTTCAATATTAGCCGTTGCCAGTAGTGTTGTAAATTAGAATAACCCACACCGGTTTGCCTGGTATTATTTGGATGGAAACGATCTTCTATCGGCGGCGATTTCACATCATTAATCGTCCACTTTCCGGTTGTGTCTACCAGCATCTGCCAATACGCATCAGGAATTTTAGACACCGCGGTATCGGCTTTTATTTCATAAACCGGTGGAAGAGAAGTTTGCGCAAAAGTGACGCCAGCCCCAAAAATCAAAAAGAAAACTCCTAATCTTTTCATTGCGGTTTGAAGTTAATTTTGTTTGAGCGGAATTTCAACAATAAACTCCGCACCTTCACTTTGCTTAGTCTCCACTTTTATCTCTCCCCCATGTGCTTTAATGATATCATAGCTTAGTGAAAGCCCCAATCCTGTTCCTTGTCCTGTAGGTTTTGTTGTAAAGAAAGGCTGATAGATCTTATCTAAAACATTCTGCGGTATGCCTACTCCATTATCCTTTACGCTAATCTCTACATTACCACCCACAGTTCTTGTACTTACTGAAACACTTGGCTCATAACTTTCATCCCTTTTTTTATTCTTTTCAGCCACTGCGTAAAAAGCATTTGTAAATAAGTTAAGCAGTACCCTTCCAATATCCTGGGGTATGACACTTACTTTTTGCAAACCATCTTCAAAATGTGTTTCTATGGCAGCATTGAATGATTTGTCCTTTGCACGCAAACCATGGTAACTTAAACGCAGGTATTCATCTGCCAATTTATTTATATCGGTGGGTTCTTTTGTACCTGTGCTCGCTCTCGAATGTTGCAGCATACCTTTTACAATGGCATCGGCTCGTTTACCGTGGTGGCTAATTTTTTCAAGGTTCTGTTTAAGATCACTTCTGATTGCAAGTATCTCTTCCCTGTCACTTTTTAATAGGGCACTTTCCAATTCATCCAATAATTCAATATTTACTTCTGAGAAATTATTAACGAAGTTGAGTGGGTTTTGAATTTCATGAGCAATGCCGGCCGTGAGTTCACCCAGCGATGCCATTTTTTCTGATTGTATCAGTTGGGTCTGGGTTGTTCTCAGGTCTGACAATGTGCTGGCGATTTCATTTTTCTGTTGTTGCAGTAAAGCATTTGCTTTTTGTTGATTTCGGTTGTTCCTAAATAACAGCAATGCAATAAACATCAGCAACAACAGACCTGCAAGTGACGCATATATTTTTACTTTACTCCGATAGGCCATTTGCTTCATTTGAATTTCATTTTGCCGCTCTTGTGCTTTAAATGCAACGGACTTAACAGCAATTACCTTTTCGCTGCTGTAAAGACTATCCTTTGCGGCCACAGCAATCTTCAGAAAACGAAGAGCAGTCAGTGGGTCAGTTGATTCATATAGTGATGACAAAAGAGTCGCAGCATTCAATTCCATATCCTTACCTGCATTCTTTAAAGAAGATTCGTATGCCCTTTTTGCATAGTAAATTGCGGAATCGGTCATTCCACGGTCTTTGAAAAAAGCCGCCAGGTTCACACTTGACAGAGCCCACTGGTTTTTATAATAATACCATAGAGCTAATTCGTCATTCCCTTTCTTGGCATAAATATTACCCAATAAAGGAGCAATGCCTCCCAATATTAAATTATTCCGCATTCTTTGTGCTGTATCTTCCGCCATTTTTGCAAAG
>MWVW01000196.1_pt1 | contig 14245 bp, 13 predicted proteins | sample 1047191 | NCBI WGS metagenome assembly MWVW01 (sample SAMN06349985, study PRJNA376086) | soil metagenome | isolation source: MtG22-5 sample Antarctic (ecotone) | place: Antarctica
AGACCATGCTTCTGCTGAACAAGCGGCCCCATCAGAAGAGTTGACATTTGAACCATTTCATACAGTTGACTATTTTGCTTCCTTTTCTATATCGCTATCAAATTCTCCGGCATTAACTAAAAAATCAAATGCGACAGGGTCGTGATAATACAATATTGCTTTTTGATATTGTACCTGGTAAACTTGCTCTTTCAAATAAACTGGAACTTTTCAACTGTTGAATAAATGGTTTCCATATCTCAAATAAACTAAAATCACCAAAACCGGGAATCATCAGGTGTTTGCTGCCGCGGATGATACTTTGCACCGGCGCAGAAGCGATAAAGCCTTTTTTAATTTTTTGTCTTAATGGCATTAACTCAATTGGTATTATTGTTCCTGATGGATTGTTGTTGATTCAATGCTTGCTGATATTGTTTTGCTTTTTGCAAATGTTCGCTATAGGTGGAGCTGAATTCATGTGTGCCATCAAAATCAGGACTGGCCACAAAATACAGGTAGTCGGTTTTTGGTGCATCCAAAACAGCATTGATTGTGTTTTTGGATGGGGTGCAAATAGGGCCGGGGGGTAAACCTTTATTGCGGTAAGTATTGTAAGGCGATTCGGTAAGTAAATGCTTTTCATAAATTCGTTTTAGGCCAAAATCTTTTAAGGCAAACTTTACTGTTGGATCAGCCTGCAAAGGCATGCCTTTATTAATTCTATTCATATAAACACTGGCAATATTTCCTTTTTCCGCCTGGGCATTTGTCTCTTCTTCAACAATTGAGGCCATAATATAAACTTCTACAGGTGTAAGTCCGAGTGAAGCAGCTTTTGTTTTTCTTTCATCAGTCCAAAATTTTAATGCAGCATCCGATAATTTTTTATAGATTTTTTCAGGTGTGGTGTTCCAGAAATAGGTGTAAGTATCTGGTAGTATAAATGCCATAGATGCCTCGGCATCAATTTTATTTTTTTTAAAAAAATCGTTGCCATTTAAATAATTGATCATCTGAGTTGAATCACATTCAAAACGAGTGCTAACCAATTTTGCAAAATCTTCTTTTGTCCTGATTTTTGTAATTACAAGATTTACCGGTGTTTGTCGTCCATTGCGTAACATTCTTACAATACTTAATAAGCTACTACCTTTTTTTACTTCATACTTTCCTGGTTTTATGTTATTCCAATAATTCATCTTGTTAGCAACTATTTCAAACATGCGCTGGTTTTTAATTATTTCATTTTTCTGCAATGAATCCAATACCGTTTTTTTAGTGGCTGCATTTGTCCTTATATAAATGTATTTTTTATCATTGTCAAAAGAAGTTACGGGTCCAAAAAAAAGCCATGCAGCAATACCAGCAATCAATACTGCAATCAAAAAAACCAAGAGCAAAATCTTTTTCATAACGGTTGGTAAAGTAAATAAAAAAACCCTGCCTGCGAGGCAAGGTTATTGAAAGTTTAGCATTATAATTATTTGCTTGTATCCGGTTTAACAGGGGCGGGTTGAATGCCTGGTAATGTAGTAGTAGTATTTGGTAAAGGTTGCGTTTGCTGAGGCGTAACAGGCCCGGTACCAATATTATCCAATCGGTCTTGCACTTGTTCTCCACCAGAGATAAAAAAAGTAGAGGTAATACACAAAACAGCTATTACGGCTGCAAAAACCCAGGTTCCTTTTTCAAGCACATCGGTTGTTTGTTTCACCCCCATAAACTGGTTACTAAATCCTCCTATGTTTCCTGCCAGCCCGCCACCTTTAGGGTTTTGTACAAGTACTATTAAACTAAGTACAACACAGGCAATAAGTATTAATATTAAAAATAGAATGGTCATATCAACCCTGTTCTTTTAAATGGTCAATTTTGGCTGCAAAATAAGCCCTTTTAGAAGGATTTTGCAAACTTAATTTGTTATAAACTTCTATGGCTTTTGCAGCATTTCCCTGCTTAACCCATACTTCCGCCATTGCTTCAGTAACTACATCGGCGCTTTGTACAGAATCGGCGGCCATATGTTCTACTTTTTGTTCGTTATCGCCACTCATCTTTTTTTCAAATTCCGGTACCGGTAACCGCTTCATGGTTTTTAACCATTCGGTAAAACTTTTTAGCTGCTTACCCATACGGTCTTTTATTACTTCTTCCTGCGAAAGTTTTATACCCAAAGAAGCAAAATAGTCAACTGTATGAAATGGTTCAAATGTCAACTCTTCTGATGGGGCCGCTTGTTCAGCAGAAGCATGGTCTTCTTTTTTTACTTCGCGTATGTTATCCTGGTAAGCGTCTTCCTTTGATTTTGAAATAACTTCTTCTTTTATTTCTATAATATTTTTTTCTTTTGATTCTGAAATGTTTACCGGGTGATCAGCAAATATTTCTTCTAATACTTTTTCTTCCTTTTCTATATCGCTATCAAATTCTCCGGCATTAACTAAAAAATCAAATGCGACAGGGTCGTGATAATACAATATTGCTTTTTGATATTGTACCTGGTAAACTTCGGAATTTTTATCCAATTTTTTAAGGAGTAAAAATTGTGCAGGAGAAAAGTAAGGGTGCTCCTCAACAAATGATCTTATTTCATGCTCACTGCATTCATTAAGTGGCTTGTTAAAAATCTGTTGTGATAAATGATTAAAACGTGCATCCATAAACAGTAACAAACTTACCAATTAGAAAACAAACGATTGAAGATATCGTCCGTAAGGCTTCTAACCATTTCATCAAGTAATTGCGATTGCGCACTCTGAAGTGTCTGGGTTGCACTAAACTCAAAATTGCGGGATACATCAAATTCCTCCGGGAGTGAATTTGCAGAACGCCTAAAGGTAATGTGAACACTTACAGTAAGCCGGTTGGTAACTTCGGTTTTATTAGTAACACCAGTTGTGCTTACAGAATAATCTGATACATAGCCGGCTACCTCATAATGAGCATTATCGCTGTTTGTTTGTGATAGTTTTGTCTGGTTAATGATCTTTTGCTTGAGCCTTTCTGTGAGACCTGGGCTTAATTGAGGATTGACATAGGGTGCACGGTTGTCAATAAAATTAATACGGATTGTTTTAACAGTATCAGGGATAGATACATCTGCAAAACCATATATGCCGCAACCGGAATTGAAATGAAATATTGCAATAAGTATAATTGATATATAAACAAGAGATATTTTTTTTATTACCGACATGTAGTAGAACCAAATTATTTTTTATTCATCAATATCATATTCTTTTAACTTTCTGTACAAAGTTCGTTCGCTAATGCCAAGGTCCATGGCCGCATCTTTCCGTTTACCTTTATGTTTTTTTAGTGCTTTAATAATCAGTTCTTTTTCTTTGTCCATAATATTCAGGCTTTCTTCCACCTCCACATGATTATGAATGGCATTATGCATAATAACAGGTTGCGATGGCGGCATACTATGAGGTGCAAAATGCGGTTGATTTACTTCGGCGGCATGTAGCTCTTTCAATTCATTAACAAAGCTGGGGTTTTGAGCTAAGATTGATGGGTTCTGTACAACATCTACAAACAGCTTTTTTAATTCAGTTACATCTCGTTTCATATCAAAAAAAAGCTTGTATAAAATTTCCCGTTCATTATTAAATTCATACCCGTTAGCGCCATTACTGTTAGCTAACACAGGTAAGCGGTTAGGATTTTCCGGTAAAAAGCGGCTTAGCTCTGTGGCAGTCACTAATTTTTCTGTAGATAATACAGAAATTTGTTCGGCAATATTTTTTAATTCTCTTACATTCCCTGGCCAGGAATAATTAATAATTTTTTCCCTTGCTGCATCATCTAATTGTACAGGGGTTGCTTTATAACGTTCTGAAAAATCAATGACAAATTTTCTGAACAATAAGGTAATGTCTTCTTTTCTATCCCGCAAGGCAGGAACGCGGATAGGCACAGTGCTTAACCGGTAATACAAATCTTCGCGAAACCTGTTTTGATGCACAAAATCAAGAAGGTCCCTGTTGGAGGCTGCAATAACTCTTACATCTGTCTTTTGCACTTTTGATGATCCTACGCGGATAAATTCGCCACTTTCTAACACACGCAGTAAGCGGGCCTGCGTGCCGAGCGGCATTTCACCTATCTCATCTAAAAAAATTGTCCCGCCACTAACCGTTTCAAAGTAACCTTTGCGGCTATCCATGGCTCCGGTAAAAGAACCTTTCTCGTGACCAAACAATTCTGAATCAATCGTGCCTTCCGGAATGGCGCCACAGTTAACCGCAATAAAGGGGTTATGCTTACGTGCAGAAAGTGAATGAATGATGTGGGAAAAAGCTTCTTTACCTACACCGCTTTCGCCTGAGATCATAACCGTTAAATCCGTATTAGCCACCTGAACTGCCACTTGCAGGGCATAGTTCAGTGCCGGTGAATTTCCTATAATACCAAACCTGTTTTTTATACTTTGAATTTCCATTAATTCCTTTTATGCAATTTCACCTAATAGTGTTGCCTGGGTGCAATCATTAACCTTAATATCTACATAACTACCCGGCACTAATAAATGAGTGTCTTTTGGAAAAACAATCACTTTGTTATGGCTGGTTCTTCCCATCCAATGCTTATCACTTTTTTTTGAATCGCCTTCTATTAAAACGGTAAAAGTTTTGCCAACATCTTCCTTATTACTTTGTTGCGAAAGTTTATTCTGGAGCTCAACAATTTGCTGCAAACGTCTTTTTTTTATCTCTTCAGGAATATCATCTTCATATCGTCGCTGTGCTAATGTGCCTGGCCGTTCGCTGTAAAAGAACATATAGCTCAAATCATATTCGCTATATTCCATTACGCGTAAAGTATCCTGGTGATCTTCTTCTGTTTCCGTACAAAATCCTGCGATAATATCAGCACTAATTCCGCAACCGGGCATAATCTCCCGTATGCGATCTACTTTCGCCATGTACCACTCACGGGTGTAACTGCGGTTCATTAATTGTAATATCCTGTTAGAACCGCTTTGCAATGGCAGATGAATGTACTTGCAGATATTATCATATTTAGCCATGGTAAACAACACATCATCTGTAATATCCTTTGGGTGAGAAGTTGAAAAACGAATCCTGAGTTGCGGAGAGATTAATGCTACCATTTCTAATAAAGATGCAAAAGTTATAGCCCCCATCCCGAGCTTCGCTCCCGACGTACCGTCGCCCCCGGTAGGGGAAGAGAGCCATGCACTAACCTCGCTTATCAGAGTATCGCTATTATTGCCAGCATCTTGCATAAGCAAGGGCTGTGGGTTGTTCTCCCCCGTGAGGAGAGTTAGAGGGGGCAAGAACTGTGCATCAATTTTTCCCTCCTTTGAGGGTAGGGCTCCCGTCCAATAATAACTATCTACATTTTGCCCTAAGAGTGTTACTTCTTTATAACCAGCATTAAACAAATCCCTACATTCTTTTATAATACTTTCCGGATCGCGGCTTCTTTCACGTCCGCGGGTAAATGGCACTACGCAAAAAGAACACATATTGTTGCAACCACGCATAATGCTTACGTAGGCCGTAATACCATTACTGTTTAAGCGAACAGGAGAAATGTCTGCATAGGTTTCCTCCCGGCTCAATAAAACATTAACTCCTTTCTGCCCATCATCCGCACCTAAAATCAAACCCGGTAAACTGCGGTAAGCGTCGGGTCCGACAACCAAATCAACCAGTTTTTCTTCTTCTAAAAATTTTGATTTCAGCCTTTCTGCCATACATCCTAACACACCTACTAATAATGAAGGCTTTTGATGCTTGAGTTTTCTAAACTCTGTAAGCCTTTTACGAACAGTTTGTTCTGCTTTTTCCCGTATAGAACAAGTGTTCACTAAAATAAGATCCGCTTCCTGTAAATGACGGGTAGCGCCAAATCCTTCATCCGATAGGATAGAAGCTACAATTTCACTATCGCTAAAGTTCATGGAGCAGCCATAGCTTTCAATATAAAAACGGCGTTTATATTCCTTACTGTCAGGTATGTTTGGAGCAAATGCTTCTCCTTGCCTTCTTTCATCATGTACCTTTGTCGCCATCTCAAACATAGAATAAAAATGTAGGCAAAGATAACTAAACAATATTCCGTGCGTGACAGGGTGTCATATTTTAAGAAGTTTTTTATGGGGTTCCTAATCTTTAACTTTGTCATGTTCATGAAATATCTCTCTTTCTTTGGTTTTCTGCTGCTTTCCTTTCAAGCGTATTCGCAAACTGGTTCTTTGGGTGTGCTTACCGGTGATGTCTTTGATGAACGCAAAAAAGCGCTGCAGGGTGCGACTATTCAACTTATTTCTTTACAGGATTCTGGCAATAAAAAATCTATATTAACAGACAAAAACGGGTCATTTTCTTTCAACAATATTCCTTTCGGGTTTCATAAAATCCAAATTTCCTTTGTTGGCTTTCAATCGTTAACAATTGATAGTGTTCATTTTAGGGCAGAAAGATTTGATTTTAATTTAAATGATATAACACTAAGGGCAAAAACCACCGAGAATTTAGATGAAGTAGTGGTATATACAGAGAAGCCATTGATACAAAGTAAGGAAGGGAACATTACTTTCAATGCAGGGGAATCTGCCCTTAGTGCAGGAAGTAGTGCAAGCGAACTATTAACGAATGTGCCTTTGGTAACAAAAGACCCAACCGGTAAGTTATTGGTTAGAGGCAAAGAGCCAAAAATCCTGATTGATGAAAAGCCGGTAGAATTAAACCAACAGCAACTCCAGGATTTATTGGAATCATTGCCAGGAAGTGCAATTGAAAAAATTGAGGTAATGACAAATCCGCCACCGCAATATGCAAACGAACAAGGAGGAGTAATTAATATCACCACAAAAAAAGGAAAAGTAGGTAAATCAGGAAGGCTAACTCTTTCGGGGGGTACAAGGGGTGAGGCAAGCTTAAATGGAAATTTTAATTATCGCAAACAAGGTTTTGCTGCAAACATCAATGCAGGAGTTGGGTACAATGAATTTATAGGTGAGGGTTATTCAGAAAGAAGAAATGTATATATCGATTCTTCTAATTTATTCCGCACCCAAAATGTTTCTGACAATAAAAACTTTAGGCCAAACCTGCGGGCCAATTTTGATTATGATCTGAATAAATATAATGCGTTTAACCTGGTGCTCAATTATAATCAAAATGAATATAATAATGAAGCCGGTACTCAGTTTAGAAATATAAATAGATTTGATTCTATTTACCGCTTAAGCCAAAGAACTATTAACAGCGATGGTGAAAGCTATAATCCAAACATCAGCCTGTCTTACACATTAAAAACCAAAAAACCCGGTGAGGTTTTTAAAATTATCAGCAACATCAATCTATCCCGTAACCAGAGTACAAGACATTTTTACCAGGAATATTTCAACCCGGATTTTTCACCAAAGGGAGTTGACTCCACGCAACAACAAGTGACTAATAACAGAACGAGAGGTTATAATCTTCGTTTTCAATATGATGTGCCACTGAAAAACAAAAAAACATTTTTATCTGCAGGATCTTTTCACAATGTTTCAAACTCACACATAAAAGCAGATGCTGAATATTTAAGAAAGTCAGATTTTAAATGGATTGCTTTGAGTGCCTTAACCAATGAATTTAAATTTCAACAGTCTATCACTAATATAAGAGGGTCGGTTAAACAGATTTTAGGTCAAAATTTTAGCGCAACTACTGGCTTATCTGTTGAAATGACCAGAATTCATTTTGACCTGTACAAAGCTGGCATTGATGCCGGAAATGACTATTGGAGTTTTTTACCTTTTGGTAATATAAATAAGAATTGGAAGGATGTGCTAAACCTTACATTCTCTTATCGCAGAACCATTCGCCGTCCAGGTGTGATTGAATTAAATCCTACCATTGACTCTTCTGATGCTTATAATTTACGTAGTGGCAATACATCATTGATGCCTTCGCTGACACATAATTTTGACCTGGTAGCGGGGAAAACAAAAAAACAGCTTTATGCTAATCTTGGACTGGGTTATAATATTGTTGATGATGTTTTTAACCAGATCAGGTTACGTCTTTCAGATACAATGACTCAAATTACCTGGCAGAATATAAGTGGAAAAAAAGAATATGAGATCAGCACCTGGAGTGGTTATACTGTAAGTAAAAAAATGAAGGTGAACTTTAGTGCAAGTTATACCTATAATGAGTATAGCACATTTGATAAAGAAACAAGAAAGTTTCGTGATGGCGGGTCATTTACTTCTAACATCAATACTAATTATAACTGGAAAGAATTGTACAGTCTCACCGGCAGTTTTACATTTAATCGTTTTGCCAATCCTCAGGGAACGGTTAGGAGCAACCTGAGTATGAATATTGGTTTCCAGGCAAAAATGTTAGAGAAAAAAATGACGGCTACGTTAAATGTTATTGATCCTTTTCGTCAACAGCAAAGCAAAACATATACATACGGCACAAACTTTACGCTGGAAAGTTTTAATACTACACAAACAAAAAACATCCGTTTAACAGTAAGTTATAATTTTACGAATGCTACGAAGCGTAAACCTAATGCTGTAGATAAAAATAAGGAGCAACTACAAAAAAAAACATCAAAGGCTTAGGCAGTTGGCTGTAATTTTTTAGAAAGCCAGGAATTTTTTACAGGAATAATCCAGTTTTCTTCTAATTCTTTTTTTGTGAGAACAAGGTTATTAAAATATAATGTGTCTCCATTTATAAATCCATTTTCGAAGGCATATTGCAATTGAGTTAAAGGCAATAATTGAATATCATCTTTTATAAAAAAAGCGAGGTTGGTTCTATTGAAAAAATCAACCTGAAATGCTTCGCCTAATTCTTTTACAAACCGAACCAAACTATCCGTGCTGCAACCGCTCACCATTATTTCTTTTTCATCGGACATGAATACAAGAAATTGCCCAAAAAATATATTTGCATAAGCAGTGACCTCCGCACCGTGCGAACTCCACTGATTACAAAATACATCTAATGATTCTTCTATTTCCAATGCGTCGTTCAATGGGAAACGGCGGTTGCCCTGGTAAATCCAAACGCGGCTATTGTCGGAAAAATGATCAGGAAGAAGATGTTTGTATTCAATATCCATATGGCAAAAATAGTTATGAATGATGAGTTATGATAATGATTGCTTTTCTTTGCGATTTTACCTGAAACTTAGAACATAGATCATCATGGTGTTATGATATGCATTGATTAAATCATAGTAACCAGGTAATTGTGTGAGACTAAAATTATTATAGACATACAAGCGTTCGCATTTTTATTGCTTTTTACTATTCCCCCGCTTTTTTTCAAACCTTTCTTTCTGTACGGAAATAAGATATTGATGAATTGCTTCTACATCCACAGGCTTCAGTACATCAGAAAAATTGGCCATACCATAATGACTCAATTTTCCTTTCAGTAAAATATCATTGAAAGATTCATGGATTGGTTTTGACATCATTGAAAGATCCGGATAATCTGATAAATGAGTTTCGCCAAAATTCATATGACATGCGTTGCAAAGCATAAAAAAAAGTTCTTTTCCTTTAGTTAGGGAAGTTTTATTCAACTGTATGGATGGTGGTTCCGGAACAATAGTATCACGCAGCTGCGAAGGAGGGAGTGATGTAACCGCTCCGTTCAGTTTAAAGACAATGATGCGCCCAATGTTTTTATACTTGATTATTGCTGAACCTTTGTCGGGAAATGGCAATATTGCTCCCCCATAACCAGCCATTACAGCAATGTACTGTTCGCCATCTATTTCATAACTCATGGGTGCTGCAATAATACCGGTGCCTGTATTTATTTCTTTAAGCTTCTTACCGGTTTCGGCATGATAAACGATTAACTTTCCTGACGAAGTTCCATTAAATACCAGTTTGCCATTGGTAGATAATACACCACCAAGCTCATCTGTCATTTTAACTCTCCATACTTCTTTCTGCAATACCGGATCCCATGCTTTCAGTATATTCCCTTCTTTTTTCGGCCAAAGTTTTTTTTGTTGTTCATGTTGTCTCGCCATTTCCGGGGTATAATCATAAATGATATTTGAATTATCATAACCAGGTTTGTATTGGTAGGAAGCAGGGGCAGTATAAACAAACCCAGCATCCAGCGTGGGGATATACACCAGGCCGGTTTGCGTGCTGTAACTCATCGGCGGCCAGTTGTGCCCGCCTGCCATAAAGGGAAAAATAAATTTAGGTTCTTCTTTGTACCAGCCTTGTTCTGTTAATACCGGTGTCCCTGTTTTCATATCAATATGAGTTGCCCAGTTGACAGGAACAAAATTTCTTGCTGATATCAATTCACCATTTGCCCTATCAATCATATAAAAAAAACCATTTTTTGGCGCCTGCATCAAAACTTTTCGTGGCTTATTCTCAATCATCAAATCAGCCAATACAATATTTGATGTACAGGTATAATCCCAGATTTCACCCGGAGTGGTTTGATAATACCAGGCCATGCGGCCATTATCAGGATTGATGGCTAAAATGGAAACGAGAAAAAGATTATCGCCACCGGCAGGACTGCGAAACCAGATAGGGTAAGGGACCGAATTTCCAGTGCCAATGTAAAGAAGATTTAATTCGGGATCATAAGCCATTTGACCCCACACAGTACCGCCGCCTCCATTTTCCCAGGTAGAATTAGGGTCCCAGGTTTTGGAAGCCATTTCCATTTCAGGATGTTCAAAACCTTTTTTTGGGTCACCTGGCACGGTAAAGAAACGCCAGGAAAATTTTCCTGTTTCCAAATCGTAAGCGGTAATATATCCTCTGGCATCAAACTCGCCGCCGGAATTGCCAATTACTACTTTGTCTTTTGCAATCTGCGGTGCACTGGTAATGGTATAAAATTTTTTGCGGTCAATGAAGCTATCAGCTCTCCAAATAATTTTTCCTGTAGCCGCATCAAGGCAAACGAGAAAACCATCCAATGTACCAACATATACTTTTCCTTTCCACACCTGCACACCCCGGTTCACTACATCGCAGCAGGCTCTTCGTGCATAATTGCCATCCACCTGCGGATCGTAACGCCATATCTCTTTTCCTGTTTTAGCGTCTAATGCATATACCTGGCTCCAGGCACCCGAAGTGTAAAGCACCCCGTCCACTACAATCGGCGTAGCTTCCAAACCACGATATACACGACCCCTGTTTGAATTAGTTTCATAATCCCATGCGAAGCCAAGGTCCTTCACATTCTCTGTATTGATTTGCTTTAATGTGGAGTGGTGCTGCTGCATAAAATTCCTGCCCAGCGACATCCAGTTGCCTGGATCTCCATCTGCATTTAATAAACGTTGCTCATCAATCCAGCCGGGTGGATTTTTTTTCTCTTGCGCACAACTTATCAATATACAATTGGCGATAAGAAAAAGATAGCAGGCTTTATCACGTAAATAGTTTTTAAGCAGCATAATTTTCTCAAATAGAACAATCTAAGTAGTTGCTTGTTTCATCTGCTGTAGTTTCCAATAAGTATGGCTTTTCCTAAAACATGTAGCAAAATCATTTTTTAGCATTACCTGCCGATTGTTGATTGGGCGTTAGAGTTTCCCGGTACGTTTGCCAACCCTCCGGCGTTTTTCTAACAATCACAAAAAAAGTAGTTGTTTCTTTTACCTGCTCTTTAGCTCCGGCAGGAGTGTATTTCAATGAGTCTGTTCCAAAAACGTAGGCCCACTCCGAATTCAACACCTGGATTTCAATTGGGTGTATTGTCATTGTGCCACCTGGGGGGGGCGGTGGCATGTTTCCGATTGCAGACACAATTGCCTCACGCCCAGTTATCGGCGGGCTACCGGCAATGGTAAGTATCCCATCTTTTGCCCAGGTTGATGCAAGCAATTTATTATCCCTTGTTTCATGTGCTTTCTGAACCATGGCACCCAGGCTATCGATAGATACCCTGATGGCGGCTGTATCTATGAGTGCATGTTCTGGCTTTTGCTCATCACCGGATTTACATGCGAGGATGATTATAACTGCTAAAAAAAAACAGATGGCAAGAATTGGTTTCATTTTGAATGTTTTTAGTTGATTAATTTGGTTTATTTTAAGGCTATCATTTGCTATTTATTTTAATAACAGTAGCGCAGTAGGATATTGACAAAGCTTCGGAGCTTGATCTTATAATGTGATCTATAATTAAGACGTATTATTCTTAATTCATAACTGATATTTATTCCATACTTGCAGCCACCAATTCAGCCACGTCTAATACCTGCACATTCTCTTCTTTATCTGCTGCTTTTACTCCATCTGTCAGCATTGTATTGCAAAAAGGACAGGCTGCTGCAACTATCGTTGAACCTGTATCAATCGCTTCATTGGCCCGGTCCCAATTGATCCTTATTTTACCGGGTTCTTCTTCTTTAAACATTTGTGCACCACCGGCTCCACAACAAAAACCATTTTTGCGGCAACGTTTCATCTCCACTAATTCAGCATCCAATGCTTCCAATACTTTCCGGGGCGCTTCATAAATGTCATTAGCTCTTCCTAAATAGCAGCTATCATGGTATGTAATTCGCTTGCCTTTAAATGATGCATCATCTTTTAATTTAATTTTTCCTTCATCAATTAAACCTTGTAAAAAGCTGGTATGGTGAACGACCTCATAAGTACCCCCTAACTCCGGGTATTCATTTTTAAAAATATTAAAGCAGTGCGGGCAAGTGGTTACTATTTTTTTTACACCATAATTATTTAATGTTTGAATATTTTGATAAGCCATCATCTGAAATAAAAATTCATTGCCGGCACGCCTGGCTGGGTCGCCGGTGCAGGCTTCCTCAGCACCAAGAATGGCATAATTGACTCCTACTTTATTTAAAATAGTAGCAAAAGCTTTTGTAATTTTTTGTGCCCTTTGGTCAAAACTTCCTGCACATCCCACCCAAAATAATACATCCGGTGTTTCACCATTTGCCACTACTTCAGCCATTGTTCTAACCTGCATACAAAGTATTTTTCAATTTTCAAAAATAATGCATCAACTCTTTGAAAAGCATAACTCATTTTAATTGCTGCAAACCATTCCGCAGTAATTATTTTTGCAACCTTATTCAATACATGAAAAAATTTTTTGAAAAGTGGAGTAATTGGGAATTATGGCCTTTCAGGTTACGGTATTTTTTTATTACACCTATATGGCTTTGGTATTGTTTACGGTCAGGCTACATGTGGTTTTTTACACCATCCAATCCAACATTGACCTTTGGAGGTTTTGAAGGAGAAAGCAAAAAAGAAATGTATGAGCAACTGCCGCCTGCCACCTATCCTAAAACCATTTATATACAACCACCCATTCATTTTAATGAAGTTAAATGCAGGATCTCAAATGCCGGCTTCACTTATCCGTTTGTTGTGAAGCCTGATATTGGTATGAGTGGTATTCTGTTTCGCAAGATCGAAAAAGAAGAACAATTAAGGGACTACAATCAATTAATGCCAGCGGAATATATTATACAGGATCTAATTGATTACCCGGCGGAATACAGCGTTTTTTATTATCGTTTTCCCAATCAAAAAAAAGGTGTCATAACCGGATTTTTACAAAAAGAACCTTTAGCAGTAATAGGCAACGGGAACGATTCCTTATTACAATTGATACATCGTCATTCTAAAGCCAAGCATCGTTTAAACGAATTGGTTAAATGGCATCAGGATCAGCTTGAAAAAATTATTCCACACGGCCAAAAGTATTATTTAACCTATGCTGCAAATTTAAACAGGGGTGGAAATTTCATTAACCTGCGTAATGAAATTGATGAACAGTTATGTAATGTATTTGATAACCTCAACCATCATTCAAAACATTTTTATTATGGACGGTATGATCTGAAAGCCAGTTCCCTGGCTGATTTAAAGAAAGGACAAAATTTTTTATTACTTGAATACAATGGAAGCGGAGCAGAACCTAATCATATTTACAATTCAGGTTATACACTCTTTGGAGCTTATAAAGAAATTTTAAAACACTGGAAGGCTCTTTACCTGATATCGCGTTATAATCGGAGGCAAGGTTTTAAACCCTGGCCTTTAATGAAAGGATGGCGCTATTTAAATAAATCAAAAGAACATTTCAGGATATTAAAAAAATTGGATACTGTTTAGCCAAAAGGCATTTCATTATAAATTTATATTTTCGGTTTTAGCTAAAAATTTTGCATGTCAAAATTGGGTCGAATTTTTTTTACAGGAATGTTCATTTCCTTCTTAGGCTCTTTGCCCCTGGGT
>MWVW01000197.1_pt1 | contig 14234 bp, 12 predicted proteins | sample 1047191 | NCBI WGS metagenome assembly MWVW01 (sample SAMN06349985, study PRJNA376086) | soil metagenome | isolation source: MtG22-5 sample Antarctic (ecotone) | place: Antarctica
GGCCAATGCCGGCTTAAAAATTTGCCTGATAGAGGCTGGTCCCATGTATGACCCTGCAAAGAATGTAACACAGATGAAATGGCCCTGGGAGTCGCCCAGAAGAGGCGCCAGCACCAAGTTTCGTCCTTTTGGTGATTTTGATGCCTGTTACTGGGGCTGGGAAATAGATGGTGAACCTTACACACATACAGAAGGAACAAAATGGGATTGGTGGCGTGCCCGCATGTTAGGTGGCCGCACTAATCATTGGGGCCGCATTTCACTCCGCTTTGGCCCACATGATTTTAAAAGACGAAGTATTGACGGCCTTGGCGATGATTGGCCAATCGGTTATGAAGATGTAAAACCCTATTACGATAAAGTTGACAGGCTGATCGGTATTTTCGGCACTAATGAAGGACTTGAAAATGATCCGGACGGTGTTTTTTTACCACCACCAAAGCCCAGGCTCCATGAACTAATGATAAAAAAATCAGCCCTGGCTTCAGGAGTAAATGTCATACCATCCCGCCTCTCCATTCTTACAAAAAAGATCAACGACCAGCGCGGTGTTTGTTTTTATTGCGGACAGTGCAATCGTGGCTGCCAGGTGTATGCAGACTTTTCATCTTCTTCCGTGTTAGTAAAGGCTGCACTGACTACAGGCAATGTAGACTTGTTTACCAATGCCATGGCACGTGAAGTATTGACCGATCGTGAAGGATTGGCTACAGGTATAGCATATGTTGATAAGGGTGACCTACAGGAGTACCAGGTAAAAGGGAAAAAAGTAATATTGGCTGCCAGCGCCTGCGAGTCATCGCGGCTGCTGCTCAATTCCAAATCACAGCGGCATCCTAATGGGTTGGCTAATGCAAGCAATGTTGTTGGTAAATATTTACATGATTCCACAGGCGCATCTATGGGAGGTGTATTGCCACATTTATTTGGACGCAAAAGATATAACGAAGATGGTGTTGGTGGCAGTCATATTTATTCACCGTGGTGGTTAAAAAATAAAAAACTTGACTTTCCTCGTGGTTACCACATAGAGTATTGGGGTGGCATGGGTATGCCCTCTTATGGTTTTGGAGGAGGCATAGAAAAAACAAACGGAAAATTTCCTGTTCATGGTCAGAAAAAAGAAGCCGGTGGGTATGGCAAATCTTTGAAAGAAGATTACCGTTTTTTTTATGGCGCCGGAGTAGGCATGGCGGGCCGTGGCGAGGCCATTCCTATAGAAAGCAATTATTGTGAGATAGATCCGAATGTGGTAGATAAATATGGCATACCGGTTTTACGTTTCAATGTGAAATGGAGTGACCACGAGATAAAGCAAGCCAAACATATGAAAGAAACATTCAGGGAAATAATGCATGGCATGGGCGCTGTAATTACCTATGGCGACGATGCTACGGCTGCTAATGATTATGGACTGGAGCCACCCGGAAAAATTATTCACGAAGCCGGTACAGTGAGAATGGGTAGCGATCAAAAAAAATCTGCCTTGAATAAATGGAACCAGGCACACGATTGTAAAAATTTGTTTGTAGTCGATGGAGGAGCTTTTGTTTCCCAGGCTGATAAAAACATTACCTGGACCATCCTTGCACTTTCCATGCGTGCCTCAGAATACATTATCAGTGAAAAGAAGAAAGGAAATGTGTAAACGAAATGTTGATTTATGAAAGTTGGAATTATAAAAACATAGACACAACACTAAACTCTAAACTCTAAACTCTAAACTCTAAACTACTAAACCCTAAACGACTTAACTATAAACCTGAAATATGGATAGGAGAAAATCGCTAAAAGTAATGGCATTAGGTGCGGTATCCACTGGGTTGCTGCTCGAAGCCTGCAAGCCAAAGGATAAAAAGATAGTTGCGCCTGGTGCCCCGGATGAATTAACGCTTGACCGGGCACCCGAAGAGGTAGCAGAACACAAAAAACTAATCAGCGAAACATTTTTTACTCCACATGAAATGGCAACCATCAGTGTGTTGAGTGATATCATAATACCTGCAGATGACGTATCCGGTAGTGCTACCGAGGCCAAGGTGCCGGAATTCATAGAGTTCATAGTAAAGGATAAGCCGCAAAACCAAACACCGATGCGTGGAGGCCTGCGTTGGATAGATTTGCAAAGCAATAAACTATTCAGCAAATCTTTCATCGATTGCAACAGGCAACAACAGTTGCAATTGGTGGATCAAATAGCATTCCCCGAAAAAGCAGCACCTGAAATGAAACAAGGAGTTGCATTTTTTAACCTGATGCGCAACCTGACAGCTACCGGTTTTTATACATCAGCAATGGGTATTAAAGACATTGGTTATGTCGGTAATAAACCCAATCAATGGAATGGCGTACCGGATGATGTTTTAAAACAATATGGTATGTCTTATTCTGAAAAAGAATTAACAGAGTGTGTAAGTTTTACTTGAAAGCAAACATGGTGACTATATAACTGAGAAATATTTTTGATTTGCTTTTTTTCATTTCTAAAAATATTTAACTCCTGTATGAGAAAATTAAGAATGGGTATGGTGGGTGGCGGCAAAGATGCATTTATTGGGGCCATTCACCGGATAGCGGCAAATATGGATGGATTGGTAGAACTAAGTTGTGGTGCTTTAAGCATTAACCCCGAAATAGCCAAAGCTTCAGGAAAAGCATTATTTCTTGAAGAAGACAGAACCTACCTCACTTACGAAGAGATGATTCAAAAGGAAAAGGACTTACCTGCAGAGAAAAGGATTGACTTCGTCACTATTGTCACGCCCAACTTTGCACATTTCGCTCCTGCTATACTGGCTTTGGAAGCAGGATTTCATGTTGTGATTGAAAAGCCCATGACCTTTACATTAGATGAAGCAAAAGAATTAAAAAAGAAGGTAGACGAAACAGAATTGTTGCTTTGCCTCACGCATACTTATTCAGGATACCCCATGGTAAAGCAAGCCCGGTTTTTGGTTCAAAATGGCGGTTTTGGAAAGATCAGGAAAATTATAGTTGAATACCCCCAGGGTTGGTTGAGCAGGCTGTCTGAACGCGAAGGAAATGCACAAGCCGCATGGAGAACAGATCCCAAAAAATCTGGTAAGAGCGGAAGCATGGGTGATATCGGCACACATGCTGCCCACCTGGCAGAATATATTTCAGGGCTGAAAATAATAAAACTTTGTGCTGACCTGAATACAATCGTAGAGGGAAGAGCACTTGATGATGATGGATCTGTTTTGTTGCGTTTCGATAATGGGGCTGTGGGAGTACTTATAGCATCCCAAATTGCCGCGGGTGAAGAAAATGCATTGAAGATCCGCATCTATGGTGAAAATGGGGGATTGGAATGGGCGCAAATGGAACCGAATACATTGATTGTAAAATGGCTGGATCAACCAACACAATTATTAAGAGCAGGTAGCAACTATACAAACATTCTTTCATCTTTTGCTACGCATAACTGCAGAACGCCTGGTGGCCATCCCGAAGGTTATCTTGAAGCATTTGGAAACATTTATCGCAATTTTGCTTTGTCACTACAGGCCCGCCTCAATAATGAAAAGCCAACAAAAGAAATGTTGGACTTTCCTAAAGCTGATGAGGGAGTAAGAGGAATGGCTTTTATAGATACTGTGGTGGCGTCAAATGAATCTGATCAAAAATGGACTGAGTTTGTGGTGTGAAAAAATTAAATTTAAAATGTAGTCAGGCCTATTTAAGGAAATAAAGAACGTTTGTATATAAGAAATGGTTATACTTCATCTGTCAACTATCATCTGCCAACTATTAACTATAACATGCAAACAATAAAAGGCCCGGGAATTTTTTTAGCTCAGTTCCTGAGCGACAAAGCCCCCTTTAACAATTTAAAAAGCATTTGTGAATGGGCAAGCGGCCTGGGTTTCGTAGGTGTGCAAATACCGACTACTGATCCACGGTGTATGGACCTGCAAAAAGCTGCAGAAAGTAAGACCTATGCTGATGAATTAAAAGGACTGGTGAATAGTTGCGGTCTGGAAATTACAGAACTTTCCACACACCTCCAGGGACAGTTGGTAGCAGTACATCCTGCTTATGATGTATTGTTTGATGGGTTCGCCCCTGAGACTGTACGTGGCAATGCAAAGGCCAGGACCGAATGGGCGGTACAACAATTAAAGTATGCTGCGCAAGCTTCACAAAATTTAGGTTTGAAAGCATGTGCTACTTTCAGTGGTTCTTTGCTATGGCATACGTTCCATCCCTGGCCGCAACGTCCTGAAGGGCTGGTAGATGCAGGTTTTACTGAATTGGCTAAAAGATGGTTACCAATTTTAAACCGCTTCGAAGAACATGGAATTGATTTATGTTACGAGGTACACCCCGGTGAAGATTTATTTGATGGAATCACTTACGAGATGTTCCTCGAAAAAGTTGCCAATCATCAAAGAGCCTGCCTGCTGTATGATCCTTCGCATTTTGTGTTGCAACAACTTGATTATGTAACCTACATAGACCACTACCACGAGCGGATAAAAGCCTTTCATGTAAAAGATGCAGAGTTTAATCCTACGGGTAAGCAGGGAAGCTTCGGAGGTTATCAAAGCTGGCTCAATCGTGCAGGACGATACAGATCTCCCGGTGATGGGCAGGTGAACTTTAAAGCAATTTTCAGTAAGCTAACACAGTATGATTATGCAGGATGGGCTGTGATGGAATGGGAATGTTGCCTGAAACATCCCGAGGACGGTGCAAAGGAAGGAGCACAATTTATTAAGAATAATATTATACGGGTTACAGATAAAGCATTTGATGACTTTGCAAATACGGGTAGCGATGAAGCTCATAACCGGTCAGTGCTTGGGTTATAAAATGTATTGTGTTTATTTCAGGCACTATATTTATTCCGTTATTATTGAAAAGCATTTTTGTAGTATACTTTTTAAAGTCTAACTTAAACCACACATTTAGCATATGAAAAAAAGTATTATTATTTTTTGTCTGGCTGCAGCTATCATTGCTTGCAATGGTAATGGGGATGCAGGCAAAAAAGAAGAAAACAAAGAAGCTGCAGAAGCTGCACCTGCTGAAGATTCTGAAGTGGCACGCGGGCTCGAGCTGGTTGGAAAAAGCGATTGCTTTACCTGCCATAAAGTAGTGGAGGCATCCACTGGTCCGGCTTACGAAGCTGTTGCTGCCAAATATCCTGACAACGATGCGGTGATCGATTCGCTTTCACAGAAAATAATCAAAGGTGGCGTGGGAAACTGGGGTACTGTACCCATGACTCCTCACCCCGACATTACTGAAGCTGATGCAAAAGCTATGACAAAATATGTACTTTCATTAAAATAATCATATGCAAAAACTTATCCTGCTTACCATAATTTCAGCGCTTATTGCATGCAATTCTACAAAAACAACAAGCATGGCAAACAATGGAACAGTATTATCAGAACAGGAACAAAAGGAAGGTTGGCGGTTGCTTTTTGATGGCAAAACAACTACAGGATGGCATGCCTACGGAAAACAAACAGCCGGCAATGCATGGAAGGCTGAAAACGGCACATTGCATTTTGATGCAGATGCCAAAAAAAATGCGCAGGCAGAAGGAGGTGATTTAGTAACCAATGATGAGTTTGAAAATTTTCATTTAAAACTGGATTGGAAGGTTGCTCCCAAAGGTAACAGTGGTATTATTTTCTATGTCAAAGAAGATCCCGCCACATACCAAAACACTTATAATACAGGGCCTGAGATGCAGGTGCTGGATAATGCCGGACATCCGGATGCTAAAATTATAAAGCACCGCGCAGGTGATCTGTACGATCTTATTTCTGTTTCGCAGGAAACAGTAAAACCTGCAGGAGAATGGAACACAGCTGAGATTTCATCAAATAATGGTTCTTTACGATTTTTTTTAAATGGAACCGAAGTGGTGAATACAACAATTTGGGATGATGCCTGGAGAACTATGATAGCTAACTCCAAATTTAAAGACATGCCGGGGTTTGGCACTTTCAAAAAAGGGAAAATTGCTTTGCAGGATCATGGCGACGATGTATGGTATAGAAATATTAAGATCAAAAGACTATGAATATTTTTATCACCACTTGTATTTTTGTTATTTGAACATTATTTTTATTACTCTCAAAATTAATATTAAAGTTATTTACAGTTACTAATATTGATTTTTGTTTCCGATCCGTTATTTGCTATGTCAAGAATTACTCAGACAGCAATACCACCCTACGTAAATATGTAAAATCTGAAAATCCATTAATACGATTTTTATAATTAAACATGTGATTTTTTAAACTAAAACAACGTTATGAGAAAACTTCGATTGATTGTAATCTTTTTTCTTGCAACTTCAACAGCCTTTACACAAGGCACTGATGCAAGTATAGAAGTGTCAGTAACAAATAATAATTCTCCGGTCCAGGGTGCCTCTATTGCTCTCGTTAATTCGTCTACCGGATTTACAACTAATGGTGTTTCACAGAAAACAGGGGTTTTTCGTTTTGATCAGTTGCCCCTCGGCGGACCTTATAAGGTAAGTGTAAGCTTCGTAGGTTTTCAAAATGTAACAAGTGATGGCTATACTTTAAGCCAGGGAAGCAGTTTAAAAATCCCAATATCCTTATCTGAGCAGGTAACAGAACTGCAGGCCGTTACTGTGGTATCTAATGAATTGAGAAACCGAAATGAAAGGCTTGGACAATCTACCTTAATCAACTCCAGGCAAATTCAAAAATTACCTACTACAAACAGGAATTTTTCCAACCTCGCACAACTATCTCCTATGGTTGGTAGTTCCTTTAATATTGGAGGCATCAACAGCAGAAATGACGCTTTTACAGTAGATGGAGTGACAGCTAAGGAATCATCTTTTGGCGGGCCGGATCAATTGCCTTATACTTTTTCGATAGAGGCAGTGCGTGAATTTGAAGTAGTTACCAATTCTTACGATGTCACGGAAGGAAGGTCAGTTGCAGGAGGTATCAAATCAGTTACCAAATCAGGAACGAATGAGTTTCATGGAAGTGTTTTCAGCTATTTCTGGGATGCCCGCCTTGCTGCTAATAAAGATCTCCTGGGACGTACTGTGATCAATGATACTAAGAAACAGAGAGGATTTACTGTAGGAGGTCCGATAATTAAAAATAAATTGCATTTTTTCATTGCCTATGATGGTGAGCGTCTCGAGCAGGCATATGATATGTGGAATCAAAGTGTAACTCCAGGCATTGTTCAGAATAACAGAGGCCATCTGGCAACAAAAGAAAATTTAGACAGAGTCGTAAGCATTCTTCAGGAAAAATATGGCGTTTCAAAAACACAACAATATGGCTTCTTTACCCGTACCAATAAATTAAACACCTACTTTGCAAAAATTGATTACCAGTTAAGTAGTAAACATAAATTGACTGCTCGTTACAACCAGTCAGATTATGTACTTCCTAATAATAATAACAGCGATATCGGTGCCCAGGGAATAAAAGATGCAGGTTACGACTTTATTGTAAAAGGTAAAAATGCTTTGATTGCCCTACGTTCCCAATTGCGAAATAATATTTCAAATGATTTTAAGTTAGGTTACTACTTTAATACAAGACAGAATGCCATCAATACTGCTGAACATCCTCAGCTTTGGCTAACCATGCAATCTGTGATTGGTGGAGCAACACAAAATGCCACCTTAGTTGGCCGCTATAACAGGTGGACTCCTGAAATACAGGAAAATTCAATTTACACAATCAATAATGATGTGTATGTAAACAAAGGCAAATACAATCTCATATTTGGAACACAAAACACCCTTACAAAATCTATTGGCATCTATACTCATGACACAAAGGGCAGATTTGATTTTAATAGCATTGATGCTTTGGATAAAATGGAACCATCCAGATATCAAAGAAAATTTACCAACCCGGGACAGGAGTTAAGAGATCCGCTTGAAACAGATTTAGCAGAATTATCGGTTTATGCACAGGCAACAACAAATGTAAGACCTAACCTCAAATTGACTGCTGGATTGCGGTATGATGTAGCGCTATTCTTTACCGCTCCTGATTATAATGCTCTTCTTGATAAAGAATTGGGTTATCGCAATGATGTGAAGCCAAAAGATCTGAACAACATTCAGCCCCGTTTCAACTTTAACTGGGATGTAAATGGAAATCAAAAAGACATTGTGGCAGGTGGCGCTGGTTTTTTTGCTGGCCAGATGGTAACACGTCCTTACATCTATGCAATGATTGATAACGGTATTCGCTTTACCGGTATTGATATTACCGGAAGAGAAGGATTTATAATTGACCCCCGTACCAATACTTTTCTTTTGAAAAATGGAGAAAGAGTACCTATGCCACGTCCGGATTACAATGCCTATAGTAAAGATTATAATGCTATACCAGGTGCTGGTTATACCAATGCGGAATTATTTGGTGCAGGCAACCAGGCACAGGTGGTTCGCTTCGTAGATAAAGATTTGCAACTGCCCAACTCTTTTAAAGCACATTTGAGCTTTCACCATTATTTTGCTCCATGGTTACGTGCAGGTATAATGGGTTATTACCTGAAAACGAGTAATATGCTTACTATGGAAAATGTAAACATAAGAAACCAGGTGCAATTCAAATTAGAAGGAGAAGGCGGACGTGAAGTATATACTCCTTTAGATAAAATGAAATCTAATGCAGCTGATTTTAATGCTGCTAAACGCTCTACACAATTTACAGAAGCATTAAGGTATACAAATGGATATTCTACAGATTCACGGGGAGTAGTGCTTGATGCAGCTATTAGACTTCCAAACGAAGGAAGTGTAAACATGAGCTATACGAGAGCTAAAGCAAGGGGAGCAGAAAACTTTAGAAATGAAGATGACCAGCGTTTTTTAGGTACCACTTATTTTGATAATTATAATTTCATTAATAGCAGTTATTCTCCTAATGATTTTCGTCAGAAAGTTCTTGTGAATGTCAGCTCACCTAAAGTGGGTGGGTTTTCTATTGGTGCTTATTTAACAATGGTGGAAACTGGACGCTTTTCTGCTATAATCAGCCCTACTGGAAATATTGATATTATGGGCACCAATATCCGGGATTTTAACGGGCATACAGCTTTTATTTTTGATCCGAATGATCCAAAAACCTTAGATTACCAGGGACAGAAGTTTGTAGATGATTTAAAGTTTGTATTGGATAATGCAGGTCCGGCTGCCAAAGAATATTTAAAAGAGAATATGGGAAAATATGCTGAACCTTATGGAGGGCTTATGGGTTGGAGATCTTCATTGAATGCAAGAATAACCAATGACATATCCATCTACAAAAACCATCGGCTACAATTGAATATTGATGTGTTTAATGTTATAAATTTATTAGATAAGGATAAAGGCGGATTCTGGAACTACCCTTTCGAGGAATTATATAAAGTCACCGCTTTTGATAAAACACGTATGAGCTATAAATATGAAGTAATTAAAAATTACGGGCAGCGCAGAAAAGAAGGAAGCGGATTTATAGCCATGATGGGGCTTAAATATATATTTTAAAATAAAAAATTTTCAGGTCTGAACCCTCCTCATTCAGGAGGGTTTTTATTTCCAGCATGTTGAATAATTTTAAAGCTCTTGCTGATAAAAAAGGAATTGACCTGGAACAAAAAGAAATAAAGGAACTAGTAAGGGTAGTGGAACTGAAAAGCTATAGTATTAATACCATCAAAAGTTACAAAAGAGCATTTTCTGTTTTTCTTGATTATTTTTATCCTCGAAATATGGAAACTCTTTTAAAAAGAGAAAATAGGATTATCTTTTATGGTTGGCAAAAGAAAAAAAGTACAACCCAACTGCCATACACAGCGCTGTGAATGCAATTAAGTTTTATTTGAAGCAGGTAACAAATAAAAATACAGAATACAATAAAATGCGGTGGCCTGAAAAACTACTCAAAACCATCATTTTTGGAACAACTCAAACTAAAGAGCGACTACAATGAGTTTAGAGCTTTTCATATACATTTTTTTAACATTAAAATTAAATAAAGATGATCTTAGTTTAGTCGATTTATCCTTGCTTAACTTCTTGAAACCATACCAAAAAAACACTTCTTTGCAATGGATAAAGCTGAAACAAACATTCATTAAGCTTTCATAAGCGGGGAAAGTTTTCCACTGCCGGATAATAAACAATTTAAAAAAAACGATCTGTTTAAGTAATTAAACTCTAAACAAATAAATGCTGATACAAAAGTGCTGGCAAAATTTTTATAAAGTTAATTTATCAATTATTCAAGAGTGCTTTTTAAGTGATGCCCGTTTACGTCCCTGCAACTATATTTCAACAAATAACTTCGTTACATTAAAAAAATTATGAACAAAAATCAAAATCAAAAATTTTTAGTAAAGATCAGCAAGTATTTAATTAATGGGGTTTGTGTAGTCATTTCAGTCCTGTTTTTTGCTTCTTGTACTAATGATACAAGTAGTAGCAGTTCAACCGACAGTACTATAAACAGTATGAGTGACACCAGTTCATCAACGGCAAAGCTGGAGCCAAAAGGACCTGATCCTTCCTGGGGCACAAACATTAAAGATGAAATGCTGGTGGTTATGGAGAAATTGCAAAGTTATGGAGCGCCACCCTTGGAGACATTGACTCCGCAAGAAGCCCGTAAACAACCGACGCCAACCACGGCTGTAATGGATGTAATGAAGGAAAATAATATACCGATGCCTGCTGCAATGGTGGATACGGTGGGCAAAGAGCTCCCGGTTTCAGGTGGCAGTATACATGCTCGCATTTATACCCCAAAAAATGGAGCAGGACCTTTTCCTGTAATTGTGTATTATCATGGTGGTGGTTGGGTTATTGCCGATCTGGATACCTACGATGGATCTGCCAAAGGCTTAGCGGAGCAGGTAGGTGCCGTAGTAGTTTCTGTACATTATCGTCAGGGTCCGGAACATAAATTTCCAACGGCACATAATGATGCTTTTGCTGCTTATCAATGGGTATTAAATAATGCAGCTTCCATAAATGCCGATCCAAAAATGATTGCCGTTGCCGGTGAAAGTGCGGGAGGTAATTTAGCCACTAACGTTAGTATTATGGCCAGGGACAAGGGTATCATGATACCCCTTCACCAGTTGCTTATATACCCGGTAGCAAATAATGACATGAATTCAGAATCATATCAAAAATATGGTATGGCAAAACCATTAAGTAAGCCATTGATTGAATGGATGGTAAAAAATTATTTACCCAGTATGACGGCAGCCGCCGATCCGCGTATTGCACTTGTAAAAGCAAACTTAAAAGGCTTACCTCCCACTACTATTATTGCAGCAGAAATTGATTTGTTGCAAACAGAAGGAAAATTGTTAGCTGATAAATTAAAAGGGGCTGGTGTCACGGTTGACTATAAATTATATGATGGCGTTACGCATGAATTTTATGGAATGGCTACCGTGGTGCCGCAAGCCAAAGACGCCCAGGCATTTGGGGCAGGAAAAATAAAATCTGCATTCAAAAAATAAAAGTTCATTTTTTTTTAACCCGGTTGCAAAATGCAGCCGGGTTTTTTATTGAAAATATAGCAGTTAAAGAAAATCTTTAAGCTTAAAAAGAGAACTTGCGAATTTGCCCTTATTTACTTCTCAAACTGCCTGTGGGACAACACTCAGGTATACACATGTTAGTAAAACCTTACTAGAAAAAGTTCAAAGCCCTCTGGACAAGCTGGATTTGTGAAAAATACGAAGGACAAAAAGCGAATTTGTTTTTTATCCACGTTTACTTCGCAAATCAGCTTCAACTAGTTAAAAATAATTTCGTTAGAACAATTGCCCGTTAAGAGAAACATTCGCATATTTACGAGTTGTGGTACATGCGGACACACAAATTCCCGATAAACCATTAAATTTTAGGACAGATGAAAATGTCTCGTCCTGAAATAGGTTGACTAAAAATCAACCATTTTTATGGACTTAAAAGAACAGATTATTCAGGAGTATCTGCAGCAAGGTTGTGGATACCGAAAATTACAAGACAAGTATGGCATCAGCCGCAATGCCATCCGCACAGGAAAAATCCCTGCGCAGCTAACGCTGCTCCCGGTCTTTTTCAGCCAGCACTTGCGACCCTACGCTGCGATTTACTACTTTAAACTTATCGCGTTGTATCATTGTGCGGTGACACTGCGTCCTACAATACGATTTACGTAATGCACCGATAAGTTTAAACCGTACACCCATGCTCCCGCATCTTCTCCGCAAGCCCTACGGGACTTGCTCCCGAAGCTGCTTTGCACGGGTGCACTGACGTAAATCGCAGCGTTATACAGAAATAACGGCTGCAGACGATTACTCCGCTTGTTGTCGCTCCCTGCCCCTGCAGCCTTCGATAGCTTCATTTAAAAATGACGGCACAGTCATGATGACGCAATAATGTTTCTTAAAGGAATTAATCGTCTAAGCGTACCAGTTACTACTTTGTCATTTTTAAATTCACACTATCTTTATTTCTGTATAACGGGTCAGGCGAGGACAACCTGCCAAGAGTCATTAACACAGCCGTGACTTCCCATAACCCGGCATTGCCGAAATTCCAGGGCGGCATAGTGGTTGTCCACCTCGGTTTGGGGGCTTTACTTTTGGCGAGACGCCAAAACCGCCCTGAACCTTCGGCAACGCCTGACCCGTTATCGGCAATAGCCACAAAGGGATAAAGCTGACACGAAACCCCTTAATAATATATTCGTCAAGTTCCTCTTTTATATACAACTGTTACTTACAATACTAATCCTTGGATCTAAAGCATCAATAAAATGATGTTGCCTATAGTTTATTTAATGATGATGTTGCCCTTGATGCTATAATTTTTAGGTAAAATTTGCAATAAATAGTAATTTTAATGTGAACAGATATAGATTGGCTCTACATGAATGTACGTAATTTTCTTTTTTGTATCATTTATCTTCCTCTCTCCAAACCCTACGAACTGCTATTCGTTTTAATTCCATCCTTTCTTGATTGCTGTAATCGAATATGCATTTTTAACCCCTCTAAATAATCAATTATGAAAAGAACACTTCTTGCTGCTACTCTTATGTCAGCCTGTACGATTGCATTAATTGTACTTACCAGTTTTAAAAATATTAGCGTAGATGCCTCTAACCAAAATGGGGAAAAAGCGAAAATGCAAAAAAAAGGGGCAGTTACTTTTTATGCACATGATCCAGTACTGCTTAGTGATGGCACGACTTATACAGGAACGGTAACTGCTGAAGGTGCCATCAATAATTCGGGTACGAATATAATGTACACACAACTTCTGGGAATGGCCTTGCATTGCACCATAATCATGACTTTCCCAGATGGAACTCTTACCATACGAATGAATTGCAACATGAAAACCTTTAATGGGCGCTGGAAAATTTTAGAAGGTACAGGTGCATACGTAAATACAAAGGGTGAAGGTTCACTTGTTATGCCAAATGATGTAGACGAGATTTTAACAGGGTTTATTTATTAGATCTGAACAAACAATTAATTTAAATAACGGGCAAATAGTTCATGTGCATTATTATCCAATCTATTTTACAGCTGAATGAGCTAACCTCAACTATTACCACTAAACTTCGCATAGATGCTAATAAACTTGCCTAATCTAGTATGCCGATAACAAAGGCTTTCAGCAATACAGGGAACAGAATATATTTTCGACAGAAGAAGAACTTTTTTGCTTCTGTACCTAAGTGAAGCAATAGTATTTCATATACCTGTACTGCTCGGCAAAGCTTGACCCGTTAAGCGCCATTTGCTTCAAGAAATCAATTTGAAGTCCATATGTTCAATACAATTTCAAAGTCGTTATTACTCTTTCTTTTGTTAGTTCAGTTTGGCTGCACTACAACTAAAAAAACTTCGGCACTTTTGCCTAAACCAAATGAGGGCTACGTCGATGCTGGTAGTGGTGTGCGCCTGTTCTATCGCCTGCTTGGCTCCGGCGGGGATACTTTGGTTGTAATTCATGGCGGGCCAGGATTTACAATGGACTATTTTTTACAGGACCTTGTTCCACTCGCCTCCAATCACACCCTTCTCTTTTACGATCAACGCGGCACGGGTCGTTCTACACTTGTTAGTGATTCAATCTCACTCGATGCACAGCGCTTCGCCGAAGATCTTGAAGCGATTCGCCGACACTTCAATCTCAAACAATTCACGTTGATGGGACATTCCTGGCAGCGCAGTGG
>MWVW01000198.1_pt1 | contig 14212 bp, 14 predicted proteins | sample 1047191 | NCBI WGS metagenome assembly MWVW01 (sample SAMN06349985, study PRJNA376086) | soil metagenome | isolation source: MtG22-5 sample Antarctic (ecotone) | place: Antarctica
ACAATCTGAAACCAGAAGCCAGGCAAAAAATACATTATAAAGACTATTTTAATTATTTGAGAAATAAAAAGACTGCATAACAGGATGGAACATTACACTATGAACCTGACGCTTAAAGTCTGGCGGCTTTATCTAATTCAGGATTGAATTCATTGATTGATCCCGGAATACGGATATCGTTCCAAAATTCTTTTTTTAATTGTTGTATTTCCAAAATGGCGGCTTCCAGTCCCTTTGCATTGCGGGCCATGCCGCATTTGTCCCACATAATCTTACCAAGGCGTTTGTGCATACTCTCCACACTTTGTTTTCCCTGTATGTTCATTAATTTTTCTATGCGGGTGCTTACTTCATTTTCTGTTTCAATAAAGGCAGTGTGATCTATAGTGATAGGTTTTGTTGCAATTTCATCGGCAAGGTAATTACCCAATGTATAAGGTATTACAAAATAACCGTCTGCCAATCCCTGCATCAAAGCTGATGCGCCAAGCCGGTTAGCGCCATGATCGGAAAAGTTACATTCACCTAGTGCATATAAACCCGGGATGGTTGTCATTAATTCGTAGTCCACCCACAATCCACCCATCGTATAATGTACCGCCGGATATATGCGCATAGGCACTTCATATGGGTTTTCGCCTGTGATCTTTTCATACATATCAAAGAGATTCCCGTACTTTTCTTTAACCACTTCTTTGCCCAGGTTGGTGATGGTGTCAGCATCAGCATTCAGAATGTTTCTCTTACTGGCTTCAATACCACCATAACGCTGGATAGCAGCAGTATAATCCAGGTATACGGCTTGTCTCGAAGATCCGACACCATACCCCGCATCACACCTTTCCTTTGCTGCCCTCGAAGCCACATCGCGGGGTACCAGGTTGCCAAAAGCAGGATAACGCCTCTCTAAATAATAATCTCTTTCCTCCTCACTGATTTCATTTGGTTTACGGTTGTCGCCCTGTTGCTTAGGCACCCATATACGTCCATCATTTCTTAATGATTCTGACATCAGTGTCAGTTTGGATTGATGATCTCCGCTCACCGGGATGCAGGTCGGGTGAATTTGAGTGAAACATGGATTGCCGAACAGGGCTCCTTTTCTATGTGCCTTCCAAATGGCAGTGGTATTGCAGCCCATGGCATTGGTAGAAAGATAAAATACATTTCCATACCCGCCGCTGCACAACAATACAGCATGTCCGAAATGTCTTTCTAATGTGCCACTGACTAAATCTCTTGCAATGATGCCCCTGGCTTTTCCATCGATCATTACCAGTTCCAGCATCTCGTGTCGAGTATACATTTTCACATTGCCAAGCGCTACTTGTCTTTCAAGAGCCTGGTAAGCTCCAATCAATAATTGCTGACCCGTTTGTCCTGCTGCATAAAAAGTGCGTTGCACCTGTGTACCCCCAAAAGAACGATTGCTCAGCAAACCACCGTATTCCCGTGCAAAAGGTACGCCCTGTGCTACACACTGATCAATAATATTACGGCTTACGTCTGCTAATCGATACACGTTGGCTTCGCGGGCACGATAATCGCCACCTTTTATTGTATCATAAAAAAGGCGGAATACGGAATCACCATCATTCTGATAATTTTTGGCTGCGTTGATGCCGCCCTGTGCTGCAATGGAATGTGCACGCCTTGGCGAATCCTGAAAACAAAAAGCTTTTACTTTATAACCCAGCTCACCCAAAGACGCAGCTGCAGATGCACCAGCCAATCCGGTACCTATCACTATTACCTCCAGCTTGCGTTTGTTTGCAGGGTTGACAAGCTTTACATGACTTTTATAATCTTCCCATTTTTTTTCGAGTGGCCCTTCAGGAATTTTTGCGTCCAGCATACATCAATTTGATAAATATTTTTACCGGCAATTATAACCTGTTCTCAACTTTATTCGCCTGCCTTATTTATAGTGGTTTATTTAATCCAAGCCCCCTAAAATGGATCCACCCAACCCAGGTACATGCTTACGGGCATTAGCGCAAACATGATACATACTATTAGTGTAAAACCATATCCCAATACTTTCAGCATGCTTAAATATTTTTTATTGTGCACGCCCATACTACGAAATGCACTATGAAACCCATGCCATAAATGAAAGCCCAAAACAATCACACTTACAACATAGATAACAACTATTAACGGATTTTGAAATACATCATACATTCTTAAAAAAAGGTTGTGCATTTCTACTCCATTATACTTAACGGCATCCAAATCATGTGTGATCCGGGAAGGCCACCAAAACTTGGAAATATGTAAAATAAGAAACATAAATATCAGCGTGCCTAATATAGCCATGCTCCGGCTTGCCAATGTACTCCCTTTATTACCTAAACCAACTTTATATCCTTTACCACGTAGCCTGCGATTTTTGGCTTCTACTACATAGCCTTGTATAATATGTACGATGAAACCAAGAAATAAAACTACTTCCAGAATACGTGTAACAATGGTAGAACCCATGAAGTGTGCAGCCTTATTAAACATTCTGCCATTATCCGAGGTATCCACCCAATCTGCAAAAATGCAGGCATTCAAACCAACGTGTATGATCAAAAAACTGATCAGGAATATTCCCGTCAAGGCCATTACGATTTTTCTACCTATTACTGAAGTGAAAAAGTAAGACCATTTCATAGTGAAACTCAGAGGTGGGTTGTAAAATTTAAGTGCAAAGGTAAGTGCAGATCGTCAAAATGGGATAAGAAAACTGCTTAAATAGATAAGCGATGGCCTAATTCTTCATCAATTTTTTTAAACAGGTGAAATGGCTTATATGTCCGCCAGTTGCCTAATTCCATAAGTTCCACATAATAATTAAGTTTGGCTTTCTTAAAATCATATTGCGTTGATTCCGGCATGTTGAGGCACACAACCCACCCGCTTTCGTCACTCACTTCTTCATACCATTCTTCATAATAGTCGCGGTCGCCGCTATGGAAATTGAGAACATTCTCTGCTATGAGAATAAATTTTTTTATACCTTCTGATTCAAACTTTTCAATGACATCGCGTTTCAATGTCATTATATCGTTTTCAATTGCATCATTCCATTCGCCTATCAATTCAATCACTGCATATTGTTCATCATAGTCAGCCAGCAATACTTTGAGGTAAAGTGTGCGGCTGCCGAACTCATCCCACTGAGGATGTATATAATAATTATAAACTGCCTGGGTAAATTCAAATTCAGAATACTCTCTTTGAAAGAAGGGCGACCGTTCATCTTCCTCACTCACATATATATGCCGCCAATTATAAAAAGGTTCTATGTTATGCATAATTCAATTTGTCGATATGTCAATAAGACAATATGGCAATTAACTAGATTTCATTATTTTTTGAAGTTGATATTATTTCATAAGCCAATTTCACAATTCAAGCTTTTCAGGTAAACTACAGTTTTGCATTTCAGATTTTCTTTCACTGGCAAATTGCCTTACAGACTTATTGCCACATTAATAATTATCCACCGCCTTTTTTACGCTGCCATACCTCAGTAACATTTCTTTTGCTATGTCATAATCACCCATGCCTAATTTATCCATGATCATTTTTGTACCGCGGTCAATTAATTTTTCATTGGTTAATTGCATGTTCACCATTTTATTATCCTCCACCCTTCCCAATTGAATCATAACAGTAGTGGAAATCATATTCAAAACAAGTTTTTGCGACGTTCCACTCTTCATGCGGGTGCTCCCGGTTACGAATTCAGGCCCTACTTCTACTTCAATGGGAAAGTCAGCCACATCTGTCAATGGTGACCCAGGGTTGTTGGCAATACATCCTGTAATGATTCCTTTGCGCTGGCATTGTTTTAACGCACCTATTACATATGGTGTAGTGCCGCTGGCGGCAATACCGATGACAACATCTTTATCATTTATATGATGTGCCTGAAGATCCTTCCAACCCTGTTCCCAATCATCTTCAGCATGCTCAATAGCTTTTGTAATCGCTTCGTCCCCCCCGGCTATTACAGCCAAAACCAACCCATAGGGCACTCCATATGTCGGGGGGCATTCACTGGCATCTACTACAGCCAGACGACCGCTGGTGCCTGCACCGATATAAAAAAGCCGGCCCCCCGCCAGCATTTTATCCGTAATGGCCCCCACCAGTCTTTTGATCTGGGGTATAGCCTTTTCTACAGCAAAGGCTACTGATTTATCTTCTTCATTAATATTGATCAGTATTTCTCCTACCGACATTTTATCAAGGTGCCTGTATTTACTTGCCTGCTCAGTTATTTTTTCAAAATTGTTCGTAATCATATTTCTATGTTGAATGATAGTTGACCAATCCGGGCATAGGATTTTTTAATACTACGCCCAATTCAAATTCGTATGATTGGCAAAGCTGTTCTATTATGTCTTTAAATCCAAAAGCAACACTACCTACAAAGTGAACCGGGTATTTCCATATTTCTGCGTACTTGCATAAGTGCTGAAAGAAAAAATCATTTATACCGTCTTCCAGAATATTTTCAATCATATAATGACCCCGGTTTTCTGCAAGGAACATAGTAAAACCCGCCAAATACCTGTTGGGTAAGGGTTGCTTATATACATTATCCAAAATCTCTACAGCATTAGTGACAAAACGTGCATCAAACCTGGACCTGAGGTCCTCATCAAATGTATTGTACAAATAATACTGTATTACTTTTCTCCCCAGATAAGCACCACTACCTTCATCACCCAAAACATAACCAATCCCCGGGCTGTTCTTTACTATTTTTTTTCCATTATAATAGCACGAATTTGAGCCTGTGCCAAGGATGCAAGCCAATCCTTTTTCATGTCCGCACACAGCCCGTGCTGCAGCCATCAGGTCGGTATTCACTTCTATTACAGCATGAGAAAAAACTTTTTTCAATGCTTGTTTCACGCTTTTGGCATTCTCCGCACTGGCACATCCAGTTCCATAATAATCTATTTCAGTTACTTCTACCTTATTAAGGTTGCTTTTCAACTCATTTGCAACTAATTGACTAATCTGGTCAGTGCTTAAAAAATAAGGACTGATGCCCTGGGTAAATAAAGTTTTCTTTTTACCGTTATAGAGCAAGCACCATTCGGCTTTTGTAGCTCCACTATCGGCTATGAGTGTAGCGGGCATATTGAGATGCTTAAAGTATTGTTGAAATGTATTTATAAAATATCATCATTATATCAAATGGGCTATTTTGCAATAATTTACAAAGTAACGGCAGACGATGAGGAATAAAAAATTACAGGTTTGGTTGCCCCTGGTATTTTCCCTGATTATGATTTGCGGGATGTTTTTTGGATTCAAGCTTCACCAGCAAACAGGAAGTATAAAAGGCTTTTTCAAAAAAGATAAACGAAGTGCTTTACAGGAAGCTCTCGATCTTATCAGCAACCGTTATGTGGATTCTGTAAGACTTGATTCATTGCAGGATGATGCTATGGAAGGAATTATGAATCATCTTGACCCTCATTCTGTTTTTATACCTGCGGTAGACCTGGGCGAAGCAAATGAAGATATTGTCGGAAACTTTGAAGGCATAGGTGTGGAATTCAATATTTTTCAAGATACTGTACATATTCTTCATGTAGTTTCTAATGGCCCAAGCGACAAAGCAGGCCTGCATATTGGCGACAAGATCCTGAAAGTAGATGATTCCTCAATTGTGAGTAAAACATTGCCAACTGCTTCCATCCGAAGAATGATACGGGGAGAAGCCGGATCAAAAGTTAAACTCACTGTGCTGCGAAATAATACAACCCAGTTTTATACAGTAGTGAGGGGAAAAATACCAATCCCTTCTGTTGATGCATACTACATGCTGGATTCTGCAACGGGATATATAAAACTGAATAAATTTTCTGAAACCACTCATAAAGAGTTTATCAGGGCAATGGAGGATTTAATTAGTAAGGGCATGAAAGCATTGGTTTTTGACATGAGAGGTAATAGTGGTGGCCTCGTACACCAGGCAGTAGCAATAGCTGATGACTTTCTTGATGGTGACAAATTGGTTGTTTATACACAGGGGACCAATACCCCTAAAAGAGAATACAGGGCGGGCCATGAGGGCATTTTTGAAAATGGGAAGCTTATTGTATTAGTTGATGAATTATCTGCCAGTGCTACTGAAATTTTAGCCGGAGCATTGCAGGACTGGGATAGAGCTACTATTATTGGTCGCAGAACTTTTGGAAAAGGGCTTGTACAAGAGCAATATGGCCTGAGTGATGGCTCTGCTCTTCGCCTTACAGTGGCACGTTATTTTACTCCCTCGGGAAGGAGCATTCAGCGGCCTTATGATAAAGGGAAAAAAATATACATGGAAGAATTGCTGGAACGTTATAATAATGGAGAAATGCTGCATGCTGATTCTTTCCACGTCAACACCACTCAATCTTACAAAACCAATGGTGGAAGAAAGGTATATGGCGGCGGCGGTATAATGCCAGATGTATTTGTGCCGGTGGATTCGAGCTTATATATTCAAAGCATTACCAAACTTTATCTCGAGGGGCGGTTCAACAATTTTGTTTATAAATATTATATCAGTCATTTACCCGAGTGGGAAAAATATAAAACGCCAACAGCTTTTGCGGCTGGTTATAAAAATACGGGTGATGCATGGAAACAATTAGTTGTATATGCGATGAAAGACAGTATTGACCTCACAAAAGTACCAGCAACTGACAGGCAGGAAGTAGAAGACCGGATAAAGGCCTACCTGGCACGGTTTCGCTGGCGTACACAAGGTTTTTATGAAGTGGCAAACAGCACTGATAATGTAGTTCAAAAAGCACTGCTTGAAATGAAAAAAATGGCAGTTGCAAATTAATGCCCATCCGCCAATTCTATTTATTCCTGGTTATTCCGGTTCGATAACCACTCTTTTTTTTCAACTGCATAGGAACTGATAAGACCAACACCTCCACCTATAGCTATCAGCGCAAAGTAGATGGCTTCATTATTTTCGCCTGACATATTATAATCAAGCAGGTAAGCCAGCAACAAACCTACACCCGCCCCAAGAAACAAAAGGCCTGTTTTCAAACTACGAAACGGAGCCGGGCGATTTGCATATTGTTTGGGATTCATGCCTTTTTCTATCATAGCCATGTTTTCCCTTGTTCTGAGGTAAGCAATCCCAAATATCATAGCAAATGCGCCTAATGATGTTAGAATTGGAATTAAGAAAACTGTATTGTCGTGCATAAAATAATTTTTAAAATGAATAATTTTTCCCTCTGTTATAATAAGCCGTTCTAAGCTTTCTATATCAGACTGCATGAAATATTAACAGGTTACCGGTATTTTAATATTTTTTATAAGTAATGGCTACATACATACTATTATATGCCCAATGCAAAGCTGGTTCGTAATTATTATCGGTAAAACTTAATTTTAAGGTAACCAGACTATTCAAAAAGTAGTCTCAGGCTATATAATGCACACTGAACCGACTGATACCGAGATCATCAGCCAGGTATTAAAAGGCGATCAAAAGATGTATGCAGCGTTGGTAGACCGCTACCAAAACTTCGTCTTTACCATTGTATTGCGCTATGTAAAGGCGCGGGAAGATGCAGAGGAAGTGGCTCAGGATGTTTTTGTAAAAGCTTACAGATCGTTGGCTGACTTTAAGGGAACGTCTAAATTCAGCACATGGCTTTATACCATCACTACTACCACGAGCATAACATTTTTGCGAAAAAAGAAATTGGACTGGCATTCCATGGACAATGAAAAGGTATTGGCTGCAGCACAAAATATTGATGATGGTGGTCCAAACCTGCTGGAACAGAAAGGTAGGGTGGCAATGGTTAATGAAGCAATCGGGCTATTGAATGTGGAAGATGCGCAGGTGATTAGTTTATTTTACAAAGGCGAACAGAGCCTTGAAGAAATCGGGCAAATATTGGGGAAAGAGCCTAATGCTGTGAAAGTACAACTGCACAGGGCAAGGGCACGTTTGAAAGAAAAAATGCAAAAATATTTCCGGGCAGAAGTCGGAGATCTCTATTGATTTTAAATTTTAAAATATGAAACCTCAGGAAATAACTCCCGGTGAGAATGAAATTATGGAGTCGCGTTTGTGGGATTATATAGATGCCATAGGTTCTGAAGCAGAACAAAATGCTACAAACAAACTTATAACTGAGAATAATGAATGGCGTGCCAGGTACCATGAATTACTGGAGGTTCACAGCATAATGAAGTTGGCTGAGCTTGAACAGCCCTCGATGCGTTTTACCCAAAATGTAATGGAAGAAATAACCAGATTAAATATAGCTCCTGCCACAAAAAATTATATTAACCAAAAAATCATTTGGGGCATTGCGGCCTTTTTTATTACAGTGATCGTTTCCTTTATTATTTATGGAGTTGCACAAATCGATTGGAATGCAGCTTCAGATGTAAATACTTCGATTGGTATAGACTTTTCCAAGATAGACTATAGCAGAATTTTTGATAATAACTACATGAATGTTTTCATGATGCTTAATATAGTGCTCGGCTTAATGTTGCTTGACAAATATTTGAGTAACAAAAAACGGGGTTTTGCTGATTAATCCATAACCAATTTACTGCGCTGAAAATTAAGTTACATTTGTTTTCATGCGTCGCATACTGGAAATAACGGGCAGCAGTTTCAAAATGGCAGTCCAGGAATTATTAAAAAATAAGCTGCGTACATTTCTCTCCCTTTTCGGAGTCACTATCGGTATTTTTTGCATTATAGGCGTTCTATCTACTGTGCAAAGCCTTGAACAAAACTTACAAAATGAAATTAAATCTTTGGGTACCAATACTATATATATTGATAAATGGGATTTTAGTTCAGGTGGTGGGCCGGATTTTCCCTGGTGGAAGTATATTAAGCGGCCTTCACCAAAATTTGCAGAAGTAGAGGCAATCAAACAAAGAACAGCAACAGCAAAATATGCGGCTTTTAAAATCAGTGCTGTAGATAATGTGGAAGTTGAAGACAATGTGTTGAATAGTATTCGTCTTTATGGGGTAACTGAAGAATTTCCCGATATCCAGCCTATTGTTATTGAATTTGGACGCTTGATGACAGATGGTGAATTTGAAACAGGCACAAACTCAGTGGTGCTTGGGCATGAAGTAGCTGAAAAGTTGTTTGGAGAAGCAGAAAGAGCAACGGGAAAACTGATCAGTACCAGAGGGAAGCAACTCCAGGTTGTCGGGGTTATTAAAAAACAGGGAAAACAAATGCTAGGTGGATGGGAATTTGACCAGAGTGTAGTTATGCCTTACCGGTTTGCAAGAAACATAATGGATGAAAAAAAAGCTGACCCTTTGATAATGGTTCAGGGGCAGGATAACATCAATAGCAAGGCCTTGCAGGATGATCTTAGGGGAACTATGCGATCTATTCATAAATTAAGCCCTATGCAGGATGATGATTTTGCTTTGAATGATCTGAATGATATCAGTGAAGTGATGAGCCAGGCTTTTGTCAGTGTCAATATTGGCGGATGGGCTATAGCGGCACTTTCTTTGATCGTAGGTATGTTTGGTGTTGCCAATATTATGTTTGTATCGGTAAAAGAACGTACATCGCAAATAGGATTGAAAAAAGCAATAGGTGCAAAAAACGGCGTTATCCTTACCGAATTTTTATTGGAGTCAGCCTTTCTTTGCATTATTGGTGGCCTCATTGGCATTTTACTGGTGTTTGGCGGTACCAGGCTTGTTACCTACCTTTTTGAATTCCCGATATTTATTTCAACCAGTTTGCTGGTTATTGGTATTGTGATATGTATTGTCGTGGGACTTGCAGCCGGTATTATACCCGCTTACAGGGCTTCCCGCCTTGATCCGGTAGTAGCAATCAGAAGCTGACACTGTCAAGAAACTATCTTTACCATCACAATTATTACAATATAAATTATTGATGTCAACATGCCTGTAATTCTTGCTATAGAATCATCCTGCGATGAGACATCGGCGGCAGTCTGCAGGGATGGTATTATACTTTCAAATTATACAGCCAATCAAACGGTGCATGAAAGATACGGCGGTGTTGTGCCGGAATTAGCCAGCAGAGCACATTTACAAAGCATCGTTCCTGTGGTAGATGCAGCACTCTCATCAGCAAATTGTGAACTGTACACTGTTGATGCTATCGCTTTTACGCAATCGCCGGGTTTGATCGGTGCTTTGCTGGTTGGCAGTCAGTTTGCCAAATCATTGGCTCTGGCACTTGATAAGCCCTTAATAGCTGTTCACCATATGCAGGCCCATGTACTGGCTAATTTAATTGAAAATCCGGAATTGCAGTTTCCTGTTCTATGCCTGACTGTTAGTGGTGGACATACCCAAATTGTATTGGCAAAAAGTGCTTTGGAAATGGAATTGATCGGTGAGACCATTGATGATGCTGCGGGTGAAGCTTTTGATAAATCAGCAAAATTATTAGGACTTCCATACCCCGGCGGTCCTTTGATAGATCAATATGCCAGCAAAGGCGACGACAGCAAATTTAAATTTGCTGAACCGCAAATTGATGGCTTGAATTTTAGCTTTAGCGGGTTAAAAACTTCCGTACTTTATTTTTTACAAAAACAAACAAAAGAAAATCAAAATTTCGTAGATGAAAATTTGGCCGACCTCTGTGCCTCTGTTCAGAAAACCATTGTCACTATACTCCTCAAAAAATTGAAAAAGGCAGCATTAATAACGGATATCAGAACGGTTTGCATTGCCGGCGGTGTATCCGCAAACACAGGGTTGCGTAAGGCTTTTTTAGAAATGGGGAAAAAACAAAACTGGAACACAATCATACCTTCATATGAATATTGTACAGATAATGCTGCCATGATCGCTATCACTGCTTACCACAAATACATGGACGGTCAATTTGCAGATTTGTCTGTATCTGCCAGTGCGAAGGCCTCGTGGCAATAAAGCATGCTATGCCTAATCCTTATTTTCAATTTAAAAAATTTACTGTATTTCATGATCAATGTGCCATGAAGGTGACAACCGATTCTTGCCTGTTCGGGGCGTGGTGTGCCCGGGAAATTAAAAAGACAGCATCGATAGGAAAAGTTTTAGATATCGGAACCGGATCTGCACTATTGTCTTTGATGATAGCGCAAAAAAATAATTTGATGATAGATGGTGTAGAAATTGAAAGCCGTGCTGCAAAACAAGCGACTGATAACTGCAACTCCTCTCCATTCAAAAATCAAATAAAGATTTATACTGAAGATATTTTAAAGTTTACACACGGAGATTATGAATATGTAGTGTGTAATCCTCCTTTTTATGAAAATGAGGTAAGATCTTTTAACGTCGAAAAAAATAGTGCACATCATAGCTTGCTGTTAAAACTGGATACATTATTATCTATCATCAACAAAAAAAAGAAGAAGGCTGGCCTTTTTTATTTACTACTTCCATTGAAAAGAAAAAATGAATTTGATGTACTGATGAAAAAGGAAAAGTTATTTGCCAATGAAATTATTTTTATCAGGCAATCCTTTAAACATCCGCCATTCCGGATGATGATCCAGGGGTCAGCAAAAAACATTGAACCTTTTATTTCCGAGTTATCCATAAAGAATGAAAATGATGCCTATACACAGGAGTTTAAAGATCTGTTAGGGGATTACTACTTATACCTGTGATGCAGCATTTATATCGTTACATAATCTTTTAAGTATTCAAATGCCGGGGTGAGTTTACCATGCTTTACTATTGTTGCTTTTTCAATTAACGATGATGAATTCTTAAAAAGATCAGGTAATACATATTTGATCATTTGTTCTCCAAAATAACGTGACGCATCTCTTGGAAGTTCATTAGGTAAATTTCCTACGGCCATTATATCAATTGAACCGGGTAAATAGGGCTTTGTTTTTCCCAGCGTCTTTTTATCAACTCCATATACAGGATCATCAATAGTTTGATCGCCTTTATTGATCGGAACTGATCCATTTTCATCATCAGTGACATCAGCAATTACCTGTATGCGGAAATGTGGATGGGCTACAGCTTCTTTTTCAAATAATCGTGGTATGTTTTTTTCCCAATACACACCATTCATTAATATGTCTGTCGCAAATGTATAAGGTAAAAATGTAGAAGAATAGTTTGACGGATTTTGATGAAAATCAGACCTGTTGTAAGAACCACTTTTCTTTTGATAAAGGTCACTGCCCTTCAGGTGTATATATACCGGATAGGAAAATTCTCTTTCTATATATTCTTCTTTCTCCACTTCCCGTATCTGCATGAGGTTCATTACTTCTAAAATGCCCTGGGCTACACGGCCAGACCCTGTTACTGCTATTTTTAAGTTCGGCAATTTTAAACCAAAGTACGTATGCATCAGCTTTCTGAAGGTTCTGTGCTCATGTACGCGGCCAAGTGTATAAGCACCGTTTCTGTTGCCATAAGCCATCATACCATTATGAGCGCCGACAATGCCGGCAAAAAATCCAAACCCGATAATGCGCTGCCCATCTTCATGTTCCAGGCATTCAAAATCTATTAGTGTAATGCCTTTTTGCATTATCGACCTTAACAACGCCTGGTTCTGTGGCTGCTTTTTTTTTGTGTGAGAAAAAAAAAGGTAAGTTTTATGTGGTATTAACTGATCAACCGGAATTTCTTTAATTCCAATAAGTATATCGCAGCTGCTGATATCATCCACCACCATTATACCTGCTTTGTTATATTCAGCATTTGAAAAACAGCGACCCTTTGAGTGCTGAACCAAAATATCAGTGCCCGGGAATTTTTTTTTAATCCATGAACATTGTGATGGCGTTAATGCCACCCGGTTATCGGCCGGAATTTTTCCTTCTTTGATCAGTCCAATTTTTAAGGTTGTCATCAATACAAAAATGAATGTTAAACACCACAATACAAAATGAGGGATAACGATAACAAAATCGAATTACAACTGCTTGCTGTTTCAATGAACTTTGATGTCGTAATTTTGTGGTCGCCAGTAAAATATCAATATCCGTCTCATTCCTTATTCATCATGAAATATTTTGAACTTTTTGATATACCGGTACAATTGCAGGTTGATAAAGCTTCTTTGCGGGAAAAATATTTTGAACTAAGCAGAAAATTTCACCCTGATTATTTTGTTAATAATAGTAGTGAAGATCAGGGGAATGCTTTAGAATCATCAGCTTTGCTGAATAAGGCTTTTAAATCCTTTAGCAGCATTGATGAAACTTTAAAGTATGTGTTGCAGGAAAAAGGGCTGCTACAGGAAGAAGAGAAATACCAATTGTCCCCGGAGTTTCTAATGGAGATGATGGAACTAAATGAAGCCGTTTCTGACGCTAATATTTCAGATAACCCCTCTGACCGGATAAATATTATAGGTCAGCTAAAAGAAACAGAAAAAGAGTTATATGAGCCTGTTCAGAACATTATTGAAAATTATCAGGAAGGTGTTACTACCGAAGAAGAATTGTTGCAGGTAAAAGACTATTATTTCAGGAAAAAATATATAAATAGGCTGGTAAATCAATTAGATCAAAAGTCGTAATATTGCGACCCGTTGAAAATGTCCGGGTGTAATCCTGATAGTTATCGTTAGATAACCAAGTTCTTAAAAATATTGCCCAGGTGGCGGAATTGGTAGACGCAGCAGACTCAAAATCTGCCGTTCGCAAGAATGTGCTGGTTCGATTCCAGTCCTGGGCACTTTATTATAAAGCTCCGAATTTCTCAAAGTTTTAATCTCTCCAATTGACCGTTGAAAAGATATGCAAAGGTGAGCCAATAAAATTTTATGAAGAGCAAATTGCAAAACAACCAAAAAAACAATTATCTTTTTTGTTTTCCTGTAAGCCTCAAAATATATATTTCAGATTATTCGTAAATTTACCCTTGTAACATTCGTTTAAACACTATAATTTTACAGTTACCATCCCCACCACGCCTGAGGGTATCACTACCCAAACCAAAATAATGAGCGAACAAACTAAGGCGTCTACACTTTCGATAATATTAGCTGATGACGACACAGATGATCACCTGATCTTTTCTACTGCTTTGAAACAAGCCTTTCCTACGAGCATACTTAGTGTTGTCAACAATGGCACAGAGTTGCTCCAGTTATTAGAAAACTTTGTACCTGACCTGGTATTTCTTGACCTGGATATGCCGGCAAAAAACGGACTGGAGTGCCTTAAAGAAATCA
>MWVW01000199.1_pt1 | contig 14160 bp, 14 predicted proteins | sample 1047191 | NCBI WGS metagenome assembly MWVW01 (sample SAMN06349985, study PRJNA376086) | soil metagenome | isolation source: MtG22-5 sample Antarctic (ecotone) | place: Antarctica
CAATTAATTCAGTTATTCTTAGTGCGCTTCCGGTGAGGCAACATGGGCCAATGACAGGATTAATCGTAATTTTTTCTGCATTAGGTGGCACAACAGGTTCGATAATTACAGGATATATTTTTGAGGCTTATGGTGGTCAAACTGCATTTTATTTTTCATTGGTACCAATAACCATTCTTATTATCAGCCTGATTTGGTTTAACCGTTTGCAAAAGAAAAATGTATTGCCGGAAGTACCAATTCATCCGGACGTAATTCATTAAATTTTTTTTAAAAGATCAACTGTGGTTAAAAACATTTTTTCTTTAGGAGAATTATTTGAGCAGGTTCAAATTCAAAATATTTTTCGGGATGGTAAAACTTTTGTGGATTGCACACCACTTGCGGAACTTTCTGTTATACAACAACGATATGAAGAGGAAAAAAACGGACACGATTTTAATTTGTCAGCATTTGTTAATGAATACTTTTCTGTACCCAAATCTTATTCAACAAAATATGTAACCGTTACGGGCAGACCAATTGTTGAGCACTTTGAAATGCTTTGGAATGAATTAACAAGGCAGCCCGAAGAAGGTGAAAGCTCATTGATACCATTGCCTTATCCATATATCGTTCCTGGTGGACGCTTTAGAGAAATTTTTTATTGGGATAGCTATTTCACCATGCTGGGTTTGCAGGTGTCCCGGAAAATTGATATGATACAAAACATGGTGGATAATTTTTCTTTTCTGATTGATAAGTTTGGATATATTCCAAACGGCAATCGTACTTACTTTTTGGGTAGATCGCAACCTCCGTTTTATGCATCCATGATAAAACTTTTAAGTGAAGAAAAGAGCAAAGATATTTTGATAAAATATTTACCGCTCCTTGAAAAAGAATATCACTTCTGGATGAAAGGAGCAGAGCAGTTAGATGACAAAAATATTTCAGTTTACAGGGTTGCCTTAATGCCGGATGGAAGTATTTTAAATCATTATTGGGATGAAAATGATAGTCCCCGCCCCGAATCTTTTAAAGAAGATATAGAGCTTGCCAGGGATGTGGATGATAAAAAGAATTTATACAGAAATCTAAGAGCAGCTTGCGAATCGGGTTGGGATTTTTCATCCAGGTGGTATAGAAAGGATAACGATTTTACAAGCATTCATACCACCGAAATTATTCCGGTGGATTTAAATTGTCTTTTATTTAATTTGGAAGAAACCATGGCAGAAGCATACAAATTATTAAACAATAGTTCATCTTCTGAAAAATACCAAACTGCTGCAATCAAGCGCAAAGAAGCCATAAACCAATACTGCTGGAATGAACCTCAAAAATTCTATTTTGATTATGATTATGTTGCCAGAATGCAAAAACAATCACTAACCTTAGCAGCAACTTTTCCTTTATTTTTTAAGATAGCTGCAAACGAACAGGCAGAAGATGTTGCAAAACATTTACAAACACATCTTTTTTACCCAGGGGGATTACGAACAACAACTGTATCCACAGGACAGCAATGGGATTCACCTAATGGATGGGCGCCACTGCAATGGATAGCAATACAAGGATTGGTAAATTATGGATATAATGAACTTGCAAAAGATATTGCTCAACGATGGATGAATATTAATGAAAAAGTATATAATAATACAGGTAAAATGATGGAGAAATATAATGTTGTAACCACTAACCTTGAAGCCGGCGGCGGTGAATATCAATCGCAGGATGGTTTTGGCTGGACAAATGGTGTTTACCTTGCATTACACAAATGTATACAAGAATAGATCCGCACTAAACTGTCAGTAAATTTACTTATTAATTTTAAAAATTGCCATTCGAGGCATATATTTGCAATCCCAAATTTTAAGGGAGCATAGCTCAGTTGGTTTAGAGCATCCCGATTTATATCGGGAGAGTTTGGAAAAATAAATATAAAGGGAGCATAGCTCAGTTGGTTTAGAGCATCTGCCTTACAAGCAGAGGGTCCGCGGTTCGAACCCGTGTGCTCCCACTCAATACAGTAAAGGGTTTTAGCAAAATTGCTGAAACCTTTTTTTCTGGTATTTACATACAATTTGCATACAGAATTCGAATTATCAAATTTGCAAAAGGAATTTTAGTGGAACTCTTGGACATTGTTCCTCAAAAACCATAGTCGCAAATCTTGACGCATACGAAGATGATACAAAAAAAAATATCAAAACTGTTGAATAAATTTTGATATTACATTTATAAACTGTTCCACAGTTTTAAACAGAAAGATGTCAAATTATTCATACCGTTAAGTTACTTCTCACTGTCCCCTATAGACAAAAGTAAAATAGAAGCGCTAAAGTTTAAGTTTTAGTTTTCGGTTGAATAAATGTTCTGATGGGGGACAGTCATTCAGTGTCTAATTGTTACTCTCGTCAATGGTTGAACTGTCGGTTCGCACGGTTGCAGCGTAAGGTCGCAATGTGTGGCAGAAAAAGACCGGGAGTTGCGAAATAGTTTTGGGTTACAAGTGCTTCAGATATTGTCTATTCAGTTTAAGTATTTTTTTTGCGGAGAAATGGGTTTATCCAATTGCCTTATTATTCTGTTCCAATATCTCGTTTAAAATTTTTGTTGATTTTTTTTCTGAGTTCACTAAATCATCAAGAGTAATTTTATCCAATAACTGGTCAACAGTAAATTGAATCATTTGCCACAGGGAACGTGAAGAACAATCCACGGAATGGGTGCAAAGTTTTAACGTACCCGTATGAAGTCCGCAAAATTCCGTATCAAACAAAGAACCTCCTAATGCTTTCAGCGCATTATTGACAATAATTTTATTTGCCGGTTTGGCCAATACATAACCTCCTTTATAACCGGGAGTGCTGTTAATAAATCCTTCCATCCGGAGAATCCGCGTCAGCTTAGCAATATAATGGCTGCTCAGGCCCTCCGCTTCACTTAATTGAGGAATACTCATCCCCGTTTCATCCTTGCAACCAGCAATACGTATCAGTATACGCAGACCATATTCTTCCTGTGCGGTTATTTTCATATAATGAATTATGTGTTCAAAGATTCAATATTAACCTGGTACCTGCCTGCTATATAATCTTTCAGCTTATTAATTTTTTCCGGTAAATTTCTTTTGTTGCATACATTACTGTATACAACGGCTAATTCCTTAGCAATTTCTCCGGCATTTTTTCCTTCAATTTGATACCGGTGCAGGATATGTAATAACCGGCCGTTTTTAAATACTGCAATATTGGGAGAAGAAGCTGTTAAGCCAGGCAGATATTTCTCTCTGAAATGCTCTACTGCTTCTTTTTCCATGCCTGCAAACAGCGTCACATATTCATCAGGTATTACTTCATTAACCATAGATAATATTACACCGGGCCGGGCTTTGCCGGCAGCGCATCCGCAAACAGAATTAAGCATCACCACGATAATCTTATCATCCTGTATGTTTAATGCAGTATCCACATCAGCAGGGATATGTAATTCTTTAAAGCCCACCGCAGTTAATTCTTCCCTGAAGGGCTGAACAACTTCATCTGAATAGGTTGGTGCATTATTGTTCATCAAACTTTTTAAACTTATTTGTGCCATACTATTTTTTTTATTGGTTATAACATTCCTAATTCCAGTTGTGCTGCCTCAGACATCATGCTTCTATCCCATGGAGGATTCCATGTTACAGCAACATGAACATCATTCACTCCTTCAATTTGTTTTACTTTCTGATCTACTTCTATTGGCAGGGATTGCGCAGCCGGACAACCCGGTGCAGTTAATGTCATTACGATCTGCACATTATTAACCGGTAAAATGTCTATTTCATAGATCAATCCAAGCTCATAAATATTCACCGGTATCTCGGGATCGTAGATCGTTTGCAAACACTCAATTACTTTTTCTTTCAATGCTTCTGTATTCATGACTGTTTTACTAAAGTTTCGTTTTTTATTTTATATGCCAGTGCATAATTTTTCATTTGCTTCACCATAGCAAGTAAGCCATTAGACCGGGTTTGCGCAAGATGCGTCATCATTCCTATTTCCCTGATAAAGTTCAATTTAGCTTCTATAATTTCATCCGGAGTTTGACCGGATAAAACCCGGATCAGCATACTGATCAATCCTTTTACAATCACCGCATCACTCTCAGCCTTATAGAAAACCTTTCCCTGCCCGACTGCGTCATTCTCATCCGTACCGTTATGGGCTGGCAGGCGGGCATCTTTATAATCTGCCACCAGATACACCGTTGACTGGCAACCCCTGACCCTATTCTCATCAATCTTATATTTATCTCCCAGTGGTAGCAATTTTTTACCCAGGTCAATGATGTATTCGTATTTATCATCCCAGGAATCGAACAATGAAAATTCTTCCACTATTTCTTTTTCTATCTCATCTATGGTTCTATGATTGCTCATTCACTTATGATAACATTTTAATTGCTTTTTGTAAACCAATTATCAGTTCATCAATTTCTTCTTTTGTATTATACACGGCAAATGAAGCCCTGACAGTACCTGTAATACCAAAACGGTTCATCAAAGGCTGTGCACAATGGTGGCCAGTTCTTACAGCAATACCCCTGTTGTCTAATAAAATTCCTATATCCTGCGGATGAATTCCGTCAATTACAAATGAAACCACACTTACTTTTTCCTTTGCCTTTCCAATTATTTTCAAGCCCGGTATTTGCTCTAACTGTACTGTTACATAAGCCAACAGTTCTTCCTCATGTCTTCGTATCTTTTCTTTCCCGGTTTTATGGATGAAATCCAACGCTGTTTTTAATGCAATTGTATCTGCAATATTGGGAGTGCCCGCTTCATATTTATAGGGCAGCTCGTTGTACGTTGTTTTTTCAAATGTTACTTCTTTTATCATTTCTCCGCCACCATTGAAGACAGGCATGCTTTCCAACAAATGTTTTTTGCCATACAATACACCAACGCCGGTTGGGCCGTATAATTTGTGAGATGAAAAAACAAAAAAATCACAGTCCATCTCCAGCACATCAATATCAAGATGAACGGCAGACTGTGCTCCATCAACCAAAACTACAGCACCGGCTTTATGCGCAACATCAATCATTTGCTTTACAGGATTCACTGTTCCCAGTGCATTGGATACATGTACTATTGAAACCAATTTTGTTTTAGGGCTTACTAATTTTTCATATTCATTCATCAATAATTCACCTTCATCGCTGATAGGAATTATCTTTAATGTGGCTCCATTTTCTTCACATAAAATCTGCCAGGGAACAATATTGGAATGATGCTCCATGGTGGAAATAATTATCTCATCGCCTGCTTTGATATTTTGTCTGCCCCATGTATATGCAACAAGATTAATCCCTTCAGTTGTTCCCCTGGTGAAAATGATTTGCTCTCTTGATTCAGCATTGATAAATTGCTGCACAGCATCACGGGTGTTTTCAAAGGCCAATGTAGCCTCTTCTGCCAGGGTATGAATACCCCGATGGATGTTTGCATTGTAATTGGAATAATAATTTACCAGCGCATCAATAACTACCTGTGGTTTTTGCGAAGTAGCTGCATTATCAAGATAGACCAATGATTTGCCCTTTACTTCCCGGTTTAAAACCGGGAACTGCCGACGTATGGCATATACATCCAGTGTATTTTGTATAGTAACTGATTCTATCATGTTATATTAAATTCTAAACGTTCTGAAATCAGCCGGTCAACATACATACGGATAGGCTCCGGCTTTATGTGTTCAAGGATATCAATGGCAAAAGCATGAACCAATAAAGACTTGGCAATTTTTTCACTGATTCCTCTTGACCGTAAATAAAACAGACCTTCTTCATTTAACCGGCCTACTGTACAACCATGTGAACATTTTACATCGTCAGCAAAAATTTCCAGTTGCGGCTTGGTGTTAACACTGGCCGAGTTTGAAAGCAAAATATTTTTGTTGGATTGATACGCATTTGTTTTTTGTGCATTTGGCTGAACAAATATTTTTCCATTGAACACTGCACTTGCATTGTCATTCAGAATGCCTTTATACAATTCATTACTTAAACAATTTGGTTTTACATTATCAACCACGGTATGATTATCAATATGAGTTTGGCCCATGGGAAAATACAAGCCGTATAAATGCGCTTCGCAATGTTCTGCTTCCAACACAACATTTAAATTATTGCGAACGATACCTCCATTTAAAGAAATGACCACTGTATGTATATAGCTCTTTCCAATCTGCCGGATATGCGTGCTGCTTACCTGGTTGGTATGACCGGCATCGTTTTGAATTTTGTAATATTCAACCATTGCATCTTTTTCCACTATTATTTCCATTACCTGGTTAGTGAAGCTTTCGCCTAAGCCAATGGTTGCATAAGTTTCTACCAACTGCACCTGAGCATTTTCACTGATATGTAGGAGACTACGGGGTTGAGAGAAAATATTATCTGACCTTGCATCTGTAATATTATAGATGTAAACAGGATGTTGGGTAACCTGTCCTTTTTTTACATGAATAAAAATACCATCCTGTACAAAAGCCGTATTAAGGGCATTGATGCCATCTTTTAAATAATTACTACTATGACCCAGGTGTTTTACAACAATATCTTTATACTCATTTGACGACGCTTCCTGCAAAGGCAATACAATTAATTCTGCAGAAGGGATGACAGAAAGCGGAAAAGAGAATATACCATTTACAAAAACCAACTCATTGGCTTGCTCACTACCCGGCAAGCGGATTGCTTTCAAATCATCTTCAGATAAATGATTTACCATCCGGTTCACCGGGAATTTATACTCTTTATTAAACGCCCCACTGATTCGGGTATACTTCCATTCTTCATGCTTCACAGTAGGAATGCCCATCTTGCTAAAAGCATTGAAGGCAGCCTGTCGTAAAGAGCCAAGGCCATTGCTTCCATTCTCAGACTGTATCTGATCAAAACGTTCTTTAAAATATTCAATCGTGTTCATGCATTTTTGTTTTTTAGCTAAGCGTTTGAAACCCGACTAGCGGCAGGAAATTAATTTCTCTTTTGTTCCATTTCTCTTAGACCTCTTCTTCAACAGATATTTCATTCTTAATAAACTCATATCCTCTTTCTTCAAGTTCCAGTGCCAGTTCTTTTGGGCCTGATTTTACAATTCGTCCATTGTACAATACATGCACAAAATCGGGAATGATATAATCCAACAGCCGCTGGTAATGTGTAACTACTAAAACAGCATTATCTTTATTACGCAAAGTATTTACACCATTGGCAACAATGCGTATGGCATCTATATCCAAACCCGAATCAGTTTCATCAAGGATTGCCAGCTTTGGTTGAATCATCGCCATCTGAAAAATTTCATTACGTTTTTTTTCACCTCCGGAAAAACCTTCATTCAGAGAACGGCTTAATAAGGATTTGTCAATATCCATCAGAGCCATTTTTTCTTTCATCAACTTGAGAAAAGCAACCGCATCAAGTGGCTCTTGTCCGCGGTATTTTCGAATTTCATTTACAGAAGTTTTAATGAAATTGATAGTACTCAAACCTGCGATTTCTATTGGGTATTGGAAAGCAAGAAACAAACCTTCACCGGCTCTCTTTTCTGGCGATAATTCCAACAGGTCTTTTCCTAAAAATTCAATGGAGCCTTCAGTTACTTCATAATCCTGCCTGCCCGCCAATACAGATGCAAGTGTGCTTTTGCCTGATCCATTTGGTCCCATAATAGCATGCACTTCTCCCGGCTTTATTTCAAGATTGAATCCCTTTAAGATATTTTTTCCTTCAATGCCTGCATGCAAATTTTCAATTCTTAACATGGTGTAATTTTATTTTTAATCTTTATAATTATCCTACACTGCCTTCTAAACTAATTGCCAATAATTTTTGAGCTTCCACAGCAAATTCCATCGGCAACTGGTTCATCACTTCTTTGGCAAAACCATTTATGATTAATGCTACGGCAGTTTCTGTATCAATGCCTCTTTGATTGCAATAGAAGATCTGATCTTCACCGATTTTTGAAGTGGTGGCTTCATGTTCTACTACTGCTGTATTGTTTTTTACTTCGATGTAGGGAAATGTATGTGCTCCGCATTTATCTCCCAGCAAAAGAGAATCGCATTGTGAAAAATTGCGGGCATTTGCTGCATTTTTACTAACATGCACCAAACCCCTGTAACTATTATTACTGAAACCTGCGGAGATCCCTTTTGATACAATGCGGCTCTTTGTGTTTTTTCCCAGGTGCAACATTTTTGTGCCGGTATCTGCTTGCTGGTAATTGTTGGTAACCGCTACGGAATAAAATTCACCTACAGAATTATCTCCTTTCAAAATAACACTCGGATATTTCCAGGTAATGGCTGATCCTGTTTCAACCTGTGTCCATGAGATTTTAGAATTATTTCCCTTACAAATTCCCCGCTTGGTTACAAAATTGTAGATGCCACCCTTTCCTTCTTTATCACCGGGATACCAGTTCTGTACGGTTGAATATTTTATCTCTGCATTGTCCAGTGCAATTAATTCCACTACGGCAGCATGCAATTGGTTTTCATCCCGCATTGGTGCAGTGCAACCTTCGAGATAACTCACATAACTTCCTTCTTCAGCCACGATCAATGTTCTTTCAAACTGACCCGTATTTTCTGCATTGATGCGGAAGTAAGTTGATAATTCCATCGGACATCGAACACCTTTGGGTATATAACAAAATGAACCATCTGTAAATACGGCAGAATTAAGTGCAGCAAAATAATTATCAGTGATAGGTACAACTGAGCTTAAATATTTTTTTACAAGTTCCGGATGTTCCTGTATCGCTTCGGTCATAGAACAAAAGATGATACCCAACTCTGCCAATTGTTCTTTAAATGTAGTGCCGATAGAAACACTATCAACTACAATATCAACAGCAACACCGGAAAGACGTTTTTGCTCGTTCAGAGAAATACCTAATTTTTCAAAAGTTCTTCTTAACTCGGGATCTATTTCTTCGAGGCTTTTAGAATTAGTTTTATTTTTTGGGGCAGAGTAATAAATAATATCCTGGAAATTGATGGGTGGATATTTCACATTCGCCCATGTTGGTTCTTCTCCTGCAAGTGTGCACCAATGACGATACGCTTTTAACCTCCATTCCAACATCCATTGCGGTTCATTTTTTTTGGCAGATATAAATCGGATAGTATCCTCATTCAACCCCATAGGCGCCTCATCCGCCTGTATATCGGTTACAAAGCCATATTTATAATCACTGAGGATAGTTCTTTCAATCGTAGTACGGTCATCATCCACGACATTCCTTTCAGGCGTATATATTTCTGTTTTCATAATGCAAAGGTAAGAAAAAACCTATTTATACAAAAAAGTATAAATAATGACCATAATAGAATAAAAACAGTATAAAACAAGGGTAGAAGTAAGGTGAAGAAACATTGTTCTCGTACGAAAAACCCCTGAGGGATGGCAAACTTACCGGGAGATGCTTTCCCCCAATCAAATGCCGAAAAACGTACAAAAGCAATAAAAAGGGAAGACGTATCGCAATGCAGTTTAAACTGTAATGTACCTCATAGATTGGTACCATGAAAAATTTGATGACAAAAAAGCTGCCATGAATAGAGAAAAACAAATTAAAAGCTGGAAGAGTAAGAAATTAATTGAAAAGCTGATTGGTTTAGAGCATTCCGATTTATAATCGGAAGGGTCCGCGGTTCGAACCCGTGTGCTCCCACATAGTAACCTCGTCATATCGATGGGGTTTTTTATTTATATCTTAATTAAAACCGTAGGCCGATTCGGATTTTTGGCAAGGCTTTAGCTACACAAGAAAAAAAAATGGCTATGCTATACGATGAGAATATTGTAAATGATATTAAAGAATGGCTAGCGGGAAAAAAGGAAACTTTATCTGTTGCAGAAAGTGTAATCCAGGTCACTTGCAGGCAGCATTTTCATCAGCAACTGAAGCATCAAAATTTTTCCAGGGAGGATTTACAGCGTATAATGCCGGGCAAAAAACCAGGCACTTAAATATTGAACCCATTGCTGCATTAGCTGATGATTGTGTTACGGAAAGAGTAGCTTGCGAAATGGCATTGCAGGTAAATAAACTGTTTATAAGTGATTATGGAATTGCCATAACAGGGTATGCAACTAAAATGCCAGAGAAGGGCTTAAACGATCTTTTCGCTTTTTTTGCCATAGCTTATAAAAAAGAAATTTTACTTACTAAAAAAATAAATACTCATAAAGAAAGAGTTGACGCACAAATAGATTATACCACCCAGGTTATAAAGGAATTTCAAAATCTTTTGAAAAATAAAAGCCATTAATATTTAATTAATGGCTTCTGATTAAATATTATTTATAACTACCTTCTCTTTTTTTCAGATAGCTTTTTTTTTGCCTCTATTTCTTGTTTTTCTGCTTCCTGCTTTCTTAATGCTATTTCCTTTGCAATAGAATCTTTACGTGCTTTATCAACAACTTTCAACGAATCTGCCTGTTGCCTTCTTTCTGCATCTATTCTGTTCTGTTGTACTGTTTTTAAAGAACTTATTTCAGTCATTTTTTGCCTGACAGCATTATTTAAGATAATTGCAAATTTACTTCTGTTCATACCGGTTGAATACGGATTAACTCCCGGAGAATTATAACCCATTGTTGCCCGTAAAATATCATACACTTCTTTTTCAGTCATAACAGTATTAGGGCTTAAGGTTTTATTCACTCCAAATGGCGCAGCAATACCCCATTGTTCTATCATAGACTTGGAGGCTGTATAATATATACTGCTTTCTTTAATGTCTTTTACCTGCGAAACATTTGTAAGATATGCTCCACCCCTGTTTCGGTCGTAGGTATTAAATATGGTTGTATCCAGAGCTGCAGCATCCAATTTACTTTTTAAACCATTTAATGCTGAATTAAGAGCAACAATAAAATCGCCGCGCTTTAATGATTCTTTTCCCCTGAAAGTATTGTCTGCATACGTAACAGAAACAGAATAGTTCTCAATTAAGTTTTTCAAACTCCCATAAGCAGCATCTGATTCTGTAACATCCGTAATTTCTGAAATCGATGAGGGAGTGCCTAAATTTCTTTCAACCACTTTCGTCGATTTTTTTGATGATGTACTCTTTGTTGTTACTTTTTTTGTTTGCGCTTGTAGGTCTGTAAAGAAGAACATCAAGAGTACGGGCAGGATAACTTTAAAATAGTTTTTCATATAATATATTTTTAGTCCTCATTTACTACCAAAATCAATGCCCAAAGCTTTTTTTTATATGAGACGAATGTTAATTATTAAAAAATAAATTAATTTTGATATAAGAAATATGTTAGCAACAGATACATATACAAAGCAATCAGAAGTAACTGATGTTCTAACGGATGTAGAAAGCCCTTGCTATCTCATTGTCTGGAATGATGATGTTACCACTTTCGACTGGGTTATTCAAACACTGATAGAAATTTGCGGACATACTACAGAGCAGGCTGAACAATGCGCCATGATAATACATACCAAGGGTAAATACTCGGTAAAAGAAGGCAATTATGATTTTTTAAAACCTATGTGTAATGCTATTACTGAAAGAGGGATAGGCGCTACAATAGAAGTAATGTCAGAATATTGATCAATTTACCAACGCAATTTTTTTATGTGGATATTTAACTGCATGCTGGTAAACTAATCCCCTTATATAATCATTCTCAAAATAAGGAGTAATATAATTTTTGAGATCATCAACCCCACTGATATTAACGTGCAAAGGCAGATATCCCATTCCATAAAATCTGCCTTTCTCCATTAAAATACAACTTTGTTCTTCATGATTTAATCCATAATCTACCAAAGCAAAGGTTGGTAATTCTTTTTGCAAAAATCCAATGACTTCATTAACCCGAAGGTTATATTGTTCAGGTAATTCTTTTTGATCACAGGTTCCCCTGCATCTCTCATCGTTCAATCCTTCGCACTCAATATTATCGAGTTGTAAAAAACAAAGCCTGGGGCATAGCTTAAACTGATGAGATAATTTTCTTAATAATGTATGACCTTCCGTTAATAAATTAAAAGTATAGAGGGGCTTTAGGTTTTTATTTTTCTTTTCTATTGCCAGGCGCAGATAACCATTTCCATCTTCAAATTGATATAAGGCATAAGATTGCTCAAACCTTTTCAGGCTGCGGTTATGATTGGGCCACAGTTTTTTGATTTCAACAGTTTCAAGGATGAATGCCATTAACTCTGTTGCACAGGTTTTATAAGTTATGCTGTAAATATTTCTCAGAAATTCCTGCTTTTGTTTCCCTGCTTTATTATTTGAAAAATGGCTATTGACTCGCTTTGATAAATTTTTTGCCTTACCTACATAGATAACTTTGCCTTTGCTATCATGAAAATAATATACGCCGGGTTTTTGCGGCAATTGTTTTATTTGCTTCGCAGATAAATTAGGTGGCAAATGCTGCTCTTTACTTTTTACTTTAAGCATAGTTTCAACATGCTTGTTTGTATCATGTTTTAAAAGATGATGAAACAATTTAGCAGTAGCATCTGCATCACCACCAGCTCTATGCCTTTGCTCAATTGCAATTCCTACTTCTCTGCAAAAGTTTCCCAGACTATAACTTTTGAATCCCGGTAAAATTTGTCTGCCCATTCTTATGGTACAAAGTTTTCTGCAATCAAGTTCGTAGCCTGCTTCTTTAAAATGATATTTCAAATAGGAGTAATCAAAATTTACATTATGGGCAACAAAAATTTTATCACCCAGCAATTCATATAATTCATTGGCAATCATTTTAAAATGTCTTTCATTTTCTACCATAGCATTTGTAATTCCGGTTAGTGATTCTACATATCTTGAAATAGTATAAACAGGATTTACTAATGTCTCATATCTGTTTATAATATTTTCGCCATCAGTTATAATAACAGCAATTTCTGTAATGCCTCCCGCTGCGGCATATCCCCCAGTAGTTTCAATATCAACAATTGCGTATAACAATAAATATGTTTTTTGGAAGAGTAAATTTACTAATCTCCTTAGTAAAATAAGCATCTTTGTTTTTGTAACTTCGCAATTCTTAAACTTTTTTATTCAGAATGGAATTAAGCAAGAATTATAACCCTGTCGATATAGAAGATAAGTGGTATAAACTCTGGTTACAAAAGGGATATTTTAAAAGCCTGCCAGATAACAGGGAACCTTTTACAGTAGTAATTCCGCCGCCGAATGTTACCGGTGTATTGCATATGGGGCATACATTAAATGCCACTGTTCAGGATATATTAGTGCGAAAGGCAAGAATGGGCGGATACAATGCCTGCTGGGTGCCTGGCAGTGATCATGCCTCTATTGCTACAGAAGCAAAAGTGGTTGCTATGCTTAAGGAAAAAGGAATTGATAAAAATGATTTATCGAGAGAGGAATTTTTAAAATATGCTTTCGAATGGAAAGAAAAATACGGCGATATAATTTATAGCCAATTAAAAAAACTTGGATGTAGTGTGGATTGGGATAGAACCACCTTCACCATGGACGATCATTACTACAAGGCTGTTATAAAAGTTTTTGTTGATCTGTATAAAAAAGAATTAATATACCGGGGAGCCAGAATGATAAACTGGGACCCGGTTGCTAAAACGGCTTTAAGTGATGAAGAAGTGGAATATAAAGAGGTGACAGGGAAGTTGTATTACATAAAATATTACCTCACCCCTGCCCTCTCCACAAGTGGAGAGGAAGAATTCGTAACGATCGCTACGCAGAGACCTGAAACCATCATGGGTGATACTGCGGTTTGTGCTAATCCCGATGATGAACGTTATAAAAAATTAAAGGGAAGGTCTGTTTTAGTTCCCCTTATCAACAAAAGAATACCAATAATTTTTGATGCTTATGTAGATAAGGATTTTGGAACAGGGATTTTAAAGATCACGCCTGCACATGACATTAATGATTACAATATTGGATTAAAACATAATCTGCCTGTTGTTGATACATTAAATGAAGATGGAACGTTAAGTGATGCTGCGCAAATTTATGTAGGAGAAGATCGTTTTGTTGCACGAAAAAAAATTGTGGAGGAATTAAAACAAAAAGGTCTTTTATTAAAAGAAGAAGAATATCAGACAAGATTAGGATATAGCCAGCG
>MWVW01000200.1_pt1 | contig 14142 bp, 10 predicted proteins | sample 1047191 | NCBI WGS metagenome assembly MWVW01 (sample SAMN06349985, study PRJNA376086) | soil metagenome | isolation source: MtG22-5 sample Antarctic (ecotone) | place: Antarctica
CCATTACCCAATACCGTACTCAATCCCCTGATGTTGACTACCGCCTCTTGGCCAGGCGCACCACCAGTTCTCACTGCAACACCGGCGGCCATACCCTGCAATTGTTCTGGTAATGAACGTGCAGCTAGCTTTTGAGTGTTTTGCGCATTTACTATGCTGGTAGCACCTGTCAGGTCTTTTTTGCGTACAGTTTGATAGCCAATTACTACTACCTCACTTAATGTAGCATCTTCAGTCTGCAAAGTCTCATTGATTTCTGAACCCGATACTGTCACTTCCCGATTTTGAAAGCCCACAGAACTAATAATTAAAGTACTTCCAGGGGATGCCTCGATAGTAAATTGTCCATTGGCATCCGAAGTGACTGACCGGTTTGTGCCTTTTACTGTTATAGTAGCACCTGCCAAAGCTTCTCCAGAAGGAGCTCTTAGCGTTCCCCTGACTGACTGTTGCGCAAATACAAGCAGGCTAAAGAGCATTGCTACCAAGGTTAAAACAAAATAATGCAATCTTTTTTTCTTTTTCATTGTTTGCAGTTTGGTAAATAAGAAATAACGATTTTGTTCTCTCAGGGTAGAATGTTTGTTACAATCGTTTTCAAAGGGCGGCTTTATAAATTCAACATGAGCTACAATCTGAATTTGCAATTATTATAATATTTATCACTCTTTTAAATTGACAAGAATTAATCTAAACGAGTAAATAAACAAATAGGCTATTATTATATTTAAAAATATATTATTCCGAATTGAAATTTACTCTTATTTACAATGAACTTATGATGAATCGCCGTTTTTTTTGCAAATCGTTCTGCTGGTATATCGTACGTTAAAATCCTTTGGATGACAGAAAAATACTTATTTATATACTTTTCTAAAACAGATGTAAGGTCACCGATAATAGCTTTTTCTTCAGGTATTCTCATTCGCAATACAATCGTTTCATGAATGTAGTGAAAAAAATTTTAGCAATATAAGTTTTAAAAAGCATGTTAGTTTATCTGAACTTTTAAAGCTTAAAGAAAAAGTTAGATGATTCTTTTCTTTCATTAAATAAGGACTAATTGCGACAAGCTATCTTTGAGAAAATCTGACTAAAAATTTATGTGGAAAGTGGGCATCTTTGGTGCAGGTCATTTGGGCAAATTTCATTTGAATAACTGGAAGGAAATTCCTGATGTTATATTAGCTGGTTTTTTTGATCCTGACGATAACACAGCAAAGGAAATAGAGCAGTCTTACGGTTTGAAAAGATTCGTGGATGAAGATGATCTGTTGAATGCTTGTGATATAATAGATGTAGTGGCGCCTACCACTTATCATTACAGCATTTGTAAAAATGCCATTCGCAAAGGAAAGCATGTATTCGTGGAAAAGCCCATGGCAAATACAATGGATGAAGCAAAGGAGCTGGTACAGCTTGTTCAGGAATCCAGGGTGAAATTACAGGTGGGGCATGTGGAACGCTTCAATCCCGGCTTTTTAGCCGTCAGGGATTTCGAATTAAACCCTATGTTTATAGAGGTGCATCGCCTGGCTCAATTTAATCCACGGGGTACGGAAGTAAGTGTCATCCTCGACCTGATGATCCATGATATCGATATTGTGTTGAGCCTGGTAAAAAGTGATGTAAAACTAATATCGGCCAGCGGTGTAGCAGTGATGACGGAAACACCTGATATTGCGAATGTTCGTATTGAATTTGATAACGGCTGTGTAGCCAACCTCACTTCAAGCCGCATCTCTATGAAAAAAATGAGAAAAATGCGGTTATTTCAAAAAGATGCCTATATAGGTATCGACTTCCTCAATAAAAAAGCCGAAATTATAAAACTTAAAGCAGAAGAAGATGAAAACGTTTTTTCTTTTGATATAGAAACTCCAAACGGCACAAGAACCATTGCCATAGCTAATCCGCAGGTGCCTGAAGTGAATGCCATTAAGCAGGAATTGATAGCATTTATTTCTTCTATAAAAAATAATACACGACCTGTAGTGAATGAAATAGATGGATTACGGGCTATGGAAGTAGCGCATTTTATTTTGCAAAAAATGGCAAATAACCTGTCACTTAGCTAAATGCCCAATAAAAAATATATTCATCCATATTGGTATGCCGTAATGGATTTTTTTATGGCTGCCCTGACATGGGGATTATTTTATTTTATTCGCCTTCATCTTTTATATAAACCACTTTACTCTACAGCTGAGTGGAATAAAGATATTTATCTGTGGCTGGGAATGTTGATCATACCAGTAGGTTGGCTGGTTCTTTTCCTGTTGGCCGGTAGTTATTATACCCTATATAAAAAATCCCGCGTTGGCGAGTTTGCCAACACATTTATTTGTTGTGTTATAGGATCTGTGGTGCTTTTTTTCATTTTCATAATTGATGATACCGAAAGTGACCAGACTTATTTTTATAAAAGTTTTCTGGCACTTTTTGCTGTACATTTTTTGCTCTTTTTTTCCGGGCGGTTGATTATTCTTGCCATGATCAAAAAACAATTAATAGATGGCGTAGTATATTTCAATTCCATTATTATTGGTGATTATCAGAGTGTCTCCAGGTTATTTGAAGAGTCGCAAATACAATTGAAAAAGGAAGGTTATAAAGTCATTGGTTTTGTGTCAACCAATGCCACTGTAACCAATATAAATAAGCTTGAAAACCTTGGTTCACTGAATGAACTTGATAAAATAATTGCAGGTAATAAAATAAAAGCTGTAATGCTTGCCCTGAAAAAGGAAGAACAAACTACCATTGATACCATCATCGATAAGTTGAGTGAAAAAGACGTGGAAATCAAAATCAAACCCAGCACTTTAGATATTCTTGCAGGGTCTGTAAAAACCAGTAATGTATTGGGTGCAGTACTGATTGATATTCATACTGGACTTATGGATGAATGGCAGCAAAATATCAAAAGGTTGATGGATATCACAGTCGCTTGCTTTGGATTCATATTTCTTTCGCCTTTGATGCTTTACATAATTGTCAGAGTTCATCTTTCATCCCCAGGACCTTTATTTTTCAGACAGGAACGCATTGGTTTCAAAGGAAAGCCATTTTGCATGTATAAGTTTCGCTCCATGTTTAAGGATGCAGAGAAAAAAGGCCCTGCTCTCTCTTCTGATAACGACCCCCGTATTACTGGTTGGGGAAAAGTGATGAGGAAGTGGAGGCTTGATGAACTGCCGCAATTATGGAATATTCTAAAAGGAGAAATGAGCCTTGTAGGCCCCAGACCCGAACGCAGGCATTACATTGATCAGATCATTGCTATTTTTCCTTATTATAAATATTTGCTTAAAGTAAAGCCCGGACTAACATCCTGGGGAATGGTACAATTTGGCTATGCAGAAAATGTACAGGAAATGATTGAACGCAGTAAGTTTGACCTGGTTTACATTGAAAATATTTCACTGGCACTTGATTTTAAAATTCTTCTTCATAGTTTACGAATTATCTTTTTGGGAAAGGGCAAATAATAACAGGAGATTTGTCATTAGGATTTGTAGCCTTTATTTTTGATTAAATATCCATCTTGTGATAAAATCGATTTTTCTTTTAATTCTGACTTTTCAACTTTACACATCTTTTTGCCAATCCGGTTACTGGCAACAGCAGGTAAATTATATTATTGACGTTTCACTTAATGATAAAAATAATACATTGGACGGTTTTGAAAAACTGACCTATATCAATAATTCACCAGACACGCTGCATTACATATGGTTTCATCTTTGGCCGAATGCTTATAAAAATGACCGTACAGCTTTTAGCGACCAAATGCTTCAACATGGAAATACTAAATTTTACTTTTCACCAAAAGAACAAAAAGGCTATATCAATAAGCTTGACTTCAAAGTGAATGGTGTAGCCTGCAAAACAGAGGATCATCCCCAGCATATTGACATTATCAAATTACTTTTGCCAGCACCGTTAATCCCGAATCAACAAATAACGATCACAACTCCATTTCATGTAAAGCTCCCTTTTAATTTTTCAAGAGGAGGTTATGATCGTCAAACTTATCAACTAACACAATGGTACCCCAAGCCTGCTGTCTATGATGCGCAAGGATGGCACGAAATGCCCTATCTCGACCAGGGTGAATATTACAGCGATTTTGGAAACTATGATGTACGGATAACAATACCCCAGGATTATGTGGTTGCTGCCACGGGAGAACTGCAAAACACTAATGAAAAACAATGGCTGAAAACAAGATTCAATTATATTATCCCTCAAAAGAAAAAAGTTCCCCTTTCTGTCAAACCCGGGAATTCAAAAGGAAAAACATTAAAAAAAATTAACCCTTCTCCTGAAGTTGTTAATAATACTGTTACAACTAAAACAATTCAATTTATTCAAAATAATGTGCATGATTTTGCTTTATTCGCAAACAAAGATTTTATTGTTAATTACGATACCTGCCAACTGCCATCCGGAAAGGTGGTGGAAGTGCAGGCTTATTATACGCCTTCCAATGAAACGACATGGCAAAAAGCTGTTACATATTCCAAAGATGCACTTAGGTTTTATTCTTCTGAAGTGGGAGAATATCCTTATAATGTAGTAACAGTTGTACAAGGGCCGGAAAGTTTTGGCGGAGGAATGGAATATCCAACTATCGCTCTCATTTCTCCGGGCCTATCTGCATTGTCATTGGATGCAACTATTGCGCATGAAATTGGTCACAACTGGTTCCAGGGTATACTGGCAACTAATGAACGGAAGCTTCCCTGGATGGATGAAGGCATGAATTCTTTTTACGAAAAAAAATATTTAAAGAATAAATATGGCAGCCAGACCAATGGTGAAGGGATAATTTTTCAAACCCTCAGTAAGATAAAAAGGGATCAGCCAATAGAAACGAGCTCAGAGAATTTCAATACCATAAATTATAGTTTAATATCCTACTATAAAGCGGCCCAATTGATGAAGCTACTTGAATCAAAGCTTGGTAGCGACAGGTTTCGAAGTATAATGCAGCAATACTATGATCTATGGAAATTCAAACATCCGGCACCGGAAGATTTCAAAGCATTATTTGTTCCCCATTTACAAAATGAGACAGATGAAACATTTGATTTACTTGGTAAAAAAGGCGACCTGCCGGTAGAGCAGCTACCCGGACTAAGTGTGGTGACACCTTTTGGACATAGCATCAAAAATTATTTGAAAAACCCTGTAAAAAATCTCTTGTTATTATCGCCAGCAGCGGGTTATAATAATTACGATAAGGTTATGATCGGAGCATTGGTTTCGAATTATAAGCTCCCTCCTTCAACATTTCAATTCATAGCCGTGCCTTTATATGCTACCGGTTCAAAAAAACTAAATGGCCTTGGAAAAATTGATTATTCTATATACCCGGATAAATTGTTCAGCAAAGTAAATTTTGGTATTGGCGCTTCGATGTTTTCCAAAAAGAGAAGCCTTGATAGTAATGACGTTAAAGTATTTGAACGGTTTCAAAAAATTACTCCTTCAGTTCGCTTATACTTTCATAAACCAATGAAGAGCACACTGGAAAAATGGATTGAAGCAAGATCGTTTTTAATTAGCGAAGACAACTTTAGCAAGTTTGTTACAAAATCCACAGATGGTTTAAACTATGTTGACAGCAGTAAAAAAGAAAACCGATATGTAAACCAGTTATCTTATTCCGTTACTGATAGCCGTGCCCTTTATCCTTATGATTATCTATTACAGGCACAGCAGGGCAAAGGTTTTTACAGGGTTAATTTTACCGGCAATTATTTTTTTAATTATGCAAATGGTGGTGGCGCAGGCGTCCGTTTGTTTGTATCAAAATTTGGATATTTTAATAAAACCAGCCGGAGTAATTTTTCGACTTTCATATACCAGCCCAAGCTTTTAGGAATTACCGGCGAAGAAGACTTTACTTATAGCAATTATTTCATCGGCCGTACAGCATCTTATGCCAATGACGCTTCAGTAGATAAAAATAATGGGCTTGCTGCACAACAAATCATGATCCGTGATGGGGCTTTTAAATTGCGGCTGGACCAATACGAATTTTTGCAGGGCCGTTCAGACGATTGGGTCGCTGCATTGAATTTAAATACAAGCTTACCGGATAAACTATTCCCTATTAAGCTGCCTCTTATGATCTTTCTTGATATCGGAAGTTTTGCAGAAGCATGGAGTGAAGACGCCAACACCAGTAAATTTTTATATGTAGGTGGGCTGCAGCTATCAATATTAAAGGGTATACTCAATGTATATGCACCAATAATTTACAGCAGCGATTTCAGAGAAAATCTAAAATCCTCCCCGGAGCAAAATAAATTTTCCAGGAAAATTACATTCAGCCTGGACATTCACAGGCTTACTCACCAAAAGATTATGGGACAGCCTTTTCATTTTGATTAATGACCGGCAAGATCACATATCTTGAACGTCATGATATCGATGATGAAAAATGGAATGTATGTATCGATAGGGCTGGCAATGGCGTGATATACGGATATAGTTTTTACCTCGATCATATGGCCACCCAATGGAGTGGGCTGGTATGGAATGATTATGAAGCCGTAATGCCTTTACCGTGGCGACAGAAATGGGGGGTATTTTATTTGTATCAACCTTTTCTCACTGCACAACTGGGTGTATTTGGCAATAAATTATCCAAAGAACTTTTTATTAATTTCCTATCTGCTATACCTGGTAAATTTCGTTATTGGGATATTTCGCTCAATCACCATAATCATTTTGACGCACCAGGTTTTCCTGTATTTGATAGAAGCAATTATATACTGGATTTAAACCGGCCTTACGCCGATATCTTTAATGGTTACCGGCAAAATATAAAGAGGAATATAAAAAAAGCCACCAATTATGGTTGTTCCGTTGAAAAAGATCTGCCCGTGATTGATATAATAAATTTAGCCGGAATCAATAGCAACCATGAGCGTTCTGATTTCGAAAAGTTTGAACGCCTCTTCAATTTTTTAAAATCAAAAAATCAGACAACCACTTATGGCGTATTTTCTCTAAAAGAATTAATAGCATCCTCTGTGCTTTTCTTTTCACATAAACGCATCTATTATATATTGGTAGGTAACCATCCCAATGGCAGAACATTAGGCGCATCGCACCTATTGGTAGATGCCTTCATCCGGGATTACGCAGGTAAAGAGTTAATTCTTGACTTTGAAGGAAGCGATATCCCTAACCTCGCTTTTTTTTATAGTGGATTTGGGGCTGTTGAAGAAAAATATGCTGCATTGAGACTGAACCGGCTTCCATGGTATGCAAAGTGGCTAAAAAAATAATTTCAATCAGCAAGTTTTTTTTGATCCAATATATGTTCAGCTAAAACTATATCTACAGGCCTGGTAATCTTGATATTGTTCTCCTCTCCTTTCACCAGATGTATTTTTAAACCATACGCTTCTACTACTGTTGCCTCGTCTGTAAAACGTTCCTTATAATCGATCCCGTAAGCTGGCAAAAGTATCCTGCTGTGAAAAGTTTGAGGGGTTTGTACAACTACTATTTTAGCACGTTCCAGTGCTTCATTATTTTCATCAGTAATCATGCGAACACTGTCGTTTATAGAAATTACAGGTATGGCGCTGCCGCATTCAAGCGCTTTTTCATAACACCGGTGTATAAGGTTCGTAGTCAACAAGCAACGTACACCATCATGTACAAAAATGATAGCATCACCACTTAACATTTGCAATCCATTTTTTACCGAATGAAAACGGCTTTCTCCACCTATTGTTATTTGTATGCGGGTATAATCAAAATAAGCATCAATGATCTCACGGCCCATTTCCATATAGCTTGCAGGCAACACCAAAATGATCTGTATATCATTATATGCATTAAGGAAAGTGCTCAGGGTATAATACAAAACAGGTTTTTCATGCAAAAGATGAAATTGCTTTGGAATAGCATTACCCATTCTGCTTCCTGATCCTCCGGCCACTATTACAGCATATTTTTTCATTTGTGACTGGAGGTTGAAAATTAATTAAAAATGATCTGCGTATTAGTATGAATTACTACAAAACTTATAAAAATATAAATGAAATTTATATTTCTTTATAGATGGCAATTTTATATGTACCATCATTGCTTTTGATACCCCGGTACATACCATCTGTATTAAAAATCAAAGAAGCATTACCTTTTGCATCTACCCCTATCATTCCGCCTTCACCTTCCAGCACAGGCAATTTTTTTCTGACGACCATATTCATTGCCTCAGCAAGGTTCAATCCTTTATATTCCATAAGGCAACTCACATCGTAAGCTGCAACTGCACGTATGAAGGGCTCACCATGCCCTGTGCAGGAGATGGCGCATGTTTTATTATTTGCATAAGTACCGATACCTATTAAAGGGCTATCGCCTACACGTCCAAATTGTTTGTTTGTCATACCGCCGGTACTGGTAGCAGCAGCAAGGTTGCCCTGCTGATCGCAAGCCACGGCACCTACAGTACCCATTTTTTTTTCTACAGTCAGGTCGTCTATATTTTGCCTGGAATGGTCCAATGCATAATCATCAGAGTTACGAATGGACAACCACTGGTCATACCTGAATTTTGAGAAGAAGTATTCATCGCTTTCAGTAGCTATCCCTTGTTCAGCCGCAAATTCAGCAGCACCTTTTCCGCTTAAAAAAACATGGTTGCTCTTATACATAACAGCCATTGCAAGTTCTATCGGATTACGGATATGCCTGACAGCAGCTATTGCTCCGGCTTGCATTGTAGCGCCATCCATTATGGCAGCATCCATTTCCTGTTGACCTTTCTTTGTATAAACCGAGCCACGTCCAGCATTGAAAAGAATATTATTTTCTAATTCTATAATAGCAGTGCGAACAGCATCAATAGCATTTCCACCATCTTCAATGATTTTGTACCCGGCCTGCAATGCTTTATCCAATCCTTCCAGGTGAGCAATTTCCTGCTCAGGAGACATATCCGATTTCAATAATGTACCGGAACCACCATGTATTGCAAGAGTAAAATGAGCCATATATTAACAGGATGAGATTTGCTTTTCGTTATTATATTTCAACAAAAATGCATTTTTTTGACGATGAAATTGAAATCAAATAAAAGATATATAGCTGAGTAAAAACTTCTTTTTTTCAGTGATTTATAACACAAGAAAAATAATCAATTCCTTCATTAATGCTGATAATAGAAAAAATCAGGAGTCAAAGCCCATTAAAAAAGTTATTTTTTCCTGGAAGAATATCCGACATTCAGGCCTTTAATTACATCGCTGGTTATATTATATGTAGTGTCTCTGTAATAGAATAAGCCAGGTTCGTAAGCAAAAATATATGAATATTTTTTTTGGTCATTATAGGCATTTAAAAAGTCTTCTATTTTGGTTTTTACATCCTTCATTTTACGCATGTAGTAATCCTGGTATTCCTGATCAAGTGCTTGTTTACGGTTTTGTATATTTTGTTGCATTTGCATTACATCACGTTGGGCTGCCTCTGACTGTACCTGCGTCATGGTAGCACCCTGCGACTGGTATTGTGCCACTTTATTCCTGTAACTTTTTTCCAGTCTTTCGAGCTCGCTGTTTATTTGTTCTTCTTTACGGCTTAACTCAGCTTTTACATCTTTTACCATGGCAAAAGAGTTTTCCAATGAATCCATTTCAAAATAGGCAATCCTGAAATCCTTTGATGACACAGATTGGTTGACTTTAGGCTCCGTTTTCTTTGATGTATTTCCATTCGAAGTAAAGTGTAAATAAAACAGGATACCCACCAGCACGACCAAAATCATGTTTAAAATAAGTATGCCGTTTTTCATTAACTGCAGTTTTGTGCAAAATAAAGGGCAAAAAGCAGTGATAATGGATTATGAACTTAACTTTTTGAAACGATTAACAGCGGGGTATATCATTTGCGTATAGATGTTCATTATTCACATAAAAATTTAAGGTTATGAATATTCTCTATTGGATTATTTTAGGATTGGTTGCAGGTGCCATTGCAAAAGCTATTCATCCGGGCCGCGACCCACAAGGTTGTATTATTACTATGGTCATTGGGATTATAGGTTCTGTAGTCGGAGGATTCATCGCCCGCATGTTAGGATTTGAAGGTGAGCCCGGCAATAACTCGTTTATCTATAATTTACTTATTGCCACCGGCGGCGCTGTGCTTGCATTAGTGATTTATGCTGCTGTTACACGAAAACGCAACCCATAACACACTCATAAAAAAACCTGCATTATTTTTAGCAGGTTTTTTTATTGCAGCTAATAACCACAGGTAATATATTGTAAACACTTTTTAGTCATACTGTAGGCTTCAACAGTTTTTGTATCTGACAAAAAAACTTCCATTTTCATGGAAGTTTTTAAAAATTAAATAAATCGAAACTTATTATTTATTCTTCTTCATCAAAGTCCATTGCTTCGCGGGTAGTTTGCAGTAATTCATATTCTTCTTTGCTCCCAACAATCATATTTTCAAATTCACGCAAACCAGTACCGGCAGGTATCAGGTGACCTGTAATTACATTTTCTTTTAAGCCCAGCATATCATCTGTCTTGCCCTGGATGGCTGCAGAAGACAATACTTTTGTTGTTTCCTGGAAAGAAGCTGCAGAGATCCAACTTGTAACACCCAGCGATGCCTTGGTAATACCCAGTAACGTCGGGGATGAGGTAGCAGGTTTCGCATCGCGGTATTCAATCAGCTTTTTGTCATTGCGGCGAAGAATTGAATTTTCTTCACGCAACTCACGTAAACTTATTATCTGTCCCGGCTTCATTTTAGTGGATTCTCCTGCTTCTGTAACCACCTTTTTATCGAATATGAAATCGTTTTCTTCGAGAAATTCAAACTTGTCCGAGAGATCTTCTTCAAGAAACTTAGTATCACCCGGATCTACTATTGAAACCTTGCGCATCATCTGTCGTACGATCACTTCGATGTGTTTGTCATTGATCCGCACACCTTGCAGGCGATATACTTCCTGAATCTCATTTACAACGTATTGTTGTACTGCAAACGGTCCCTGGATAGATAGTATATCCTGTGGAGCTACCTGTCCATCAGACAGAGGTGAACCTGCTTTTACAAAGTCACCATCCTGCGCCAATATCTGACGTGTCAGCGGAACAAGGTATTTACGTGTCACACCGTCCTTAGCTTCAATGATAATTTCCCTGTTACCACGCTTTACAGCACCCATGCTCACTACACCATCGATCTCTGATACAATTGCGGGGTTTGACGGATTGCGGGCTTCAAATAATTCAGTTACCCGTGGAAGACCACCGGTGATATCTCTGAGCTTACCCAGCACACGTGGAATTTTAACTATCACCTGCCCTGCTTTTACTTCTTCACCTTCTTCTACTACTATATGACTGCCTGTGGGCAGATTATAGGATTTCACATCTTTTCCCTGAACAATTATTGAAGGTATTTTTGTTTTATCCCTTGTTTCAATTACCACTTTTTCACGGTGACCTGTTTGTTCGTCTGCTTCTTCGCGGAAAGTGATTCCTTCCAATACATTCTCAAATTTCAATGTACCATTTTGTTCTGCAGCTATTACATTATTGAATGGATCCCAGGTACATATCACATCTCCTTTCTTTACTTTTTGTCCATCTTTCACATTTAATGTGGCTCCGTAAGGAACATTATTTGTTATCAGCAAACGATCATTCTTTTCATCAACAATTCTTACTTCTCCTGTGCGTCCGATAACGACCTGTACTTTATTACCTTCATTATTTGTTGTATTCACCGAACGGACACCGTCAAACTGAATGGTACCATCAAACTTGGCAGGTAAAGTAGATTCGACAGATGCAGATCCGGCAACACCACCCACGTGGAAAGTACGCAGTGTAAGCTGTGTACCTGGTTCACCTATAGATTGTGCAGCTATGATTCCTACAGCGTCTCCGCGTTGTGCAAGTATACCGGTAGCGAGGTTTTTGCCATAACATTTTACACAAGTACCCCGTTTAGCTTCGCATGTCAATACTGACCGTATCTCCACAACTTCTATCGCTACTTCTTCTATCCTCACAGCTACTTCATTGGATATTTCTTCGCCTGCAGTAATTATTAATTCTTCTGAAATAGGATCATAAACATCATGTACAGATGTACGGCCTTCTATACGATCTGATAATGGTTCAATGACATCTTCATTATCTTTTAGGGCTGATGTAGCTATACCCCTTAATGTACCGCAATCTTCTTCAGTGATCACTACATCCTGGGAAACGTCAACCAAACGACGGGTCAGGTAACCCGCATCAGCAGTTTTCAGTGCTGTATCAGCCAAACCTTTACGGGCACCGTGAGTAGATATGAAATAATCCAATACATTCAATCCGCCTTTAAAATTAGAAAGGATCGGGTTTTCAATGATCTCAGAACCGGTTGAGCCTGATTTTCGTGGCTTGGCCATAAGACCTCTCATACCCGCCAATTGTTTGATCTGCTGTTTTGACCCCCTGGCTCCGGAATCCAACATCATAAATACAGAATTGAAGCCTTGTTTATCATTAGCCAATTCACGTATCAGTGTTTCAGTAATTCTTGTATCCACCCGGGACCATATATCCACAATACCGTTATATCGTTCATTATTGGTGATCAGGCCCATATTATAATTTTCCCAAACTTCTTCTACTTCGCCTTTTGCATTATTCAGTAGTTCCTGCTTGATTTCAGGAATTATCAGGTCGTTGATAGAGAAGGACAATCCGCCCTGGAATGCTGTACGGAAGCCAAGCGTTTTAATATCATCCAAAAACTTAGCAGTTTTTGGCACATTGGTAATGGAAATGATATCTCCAATTATCTCACGCAGATTTTTCTTGGTGAGTAAAGCATTGACGAAACCGAATTCTTTTGGAACATGCTGGTTGAATAATACCCGTCCAACAGTAGTTTCAATTAATTTATTTACCAGTTCTCCATCCTGGCGAATGTTCGCTCTTACTTTAATGTGCGCATGTAAATCCACGCATCCCTCGTTATATGCAATTATCACTTCTTCCTCGCTGTAAAAAACTTTATCCTCACCTTTTACTTTTTCAGCATCCGTTGATTTCTTTCCTTTAGAAATATAATATAGTCCCAATACCATATCCTGTGAAGGAAGGGTGATAGGTGTACCATTTTGAGGATTCAAAATATTATGTGAAGCCAGCATCAATAACTGTGCTTCCAATACTGCTGCATGGCTTAGCGGAACATGTACAGCCATCTGGTCACCGTCAAAGTCAGCGTTGAATGCTGTGGTAACCAACGGGTGCAGCTGGATTGCCTTACCTTCTACTAATTTGGGCTGGAAAGCCTGTATAGAAAGGCGGTGCAATGTAGGGGCACGGTTTAATAATACCGGGTGACCTTTCAATATATTTTCAAGTATATCCCAAACAACAGCTTCTTTTTTATCTACAAGTTTTCTTGCCGATTTTACTGTTTTTACAATACCCCTTTCAATTAATTTGCGAATAATAAATGGCTTGAATAATTCTGCTGCCATATCTTTTGGAAGACCGCATTCATGAAGTTTCAATTCAGGTCCCACCACTATTACGGAACGTCCTGAATAGTCAACACGCTTACCCAACAGGTTTTGACGGAAACGGCCTTGCTTTCCCTTTAATACATCTGAAAGTGATTTTAAAGCACGGCCACCTTCTGCTTTCACTGCATTGGACTTACGACTATTGTCAAACAAACTGTCCACTGCTTCCTGCAGCATACGCTTTTCATTACGCAGGATTACTTCCGGAGCTTTGATCTCCAATAAACGTTTTAATCGATTATTACGAATGATCACGCGGCGGTATAAATCATTCAGATCTGAAGAAGCAAAGCGACCACCATCGAGTGGTACTAAAGGACGAAGCTCGGGTGGTATTACCGGTATGTATTGCATCACCATCCACTCAGGACGATTTGCTATTCTTGTTTGTGCATCACGGAATGACTCAACAACAGACAAACGCTTCAAGGCATCAGCTTTACGTTGCTGGGAAGTTTCTGTAGCCGCTGCATTACGCAGGTCAAAAGATAATTGGTCAAGGTCGATTCTGCCAAGTAAGTCACTTACTGCCTCAGCACCCATTTTGGCAA
>MWVW01000201.1_pt1 | contig 14093 bp, 10 predicted proteins | sample 1047191 | NCBI WGS metagenome assembly MWVW01 (sample SAMN06349985, study PRJNA376086) | soil metagenome | isolation source: MtG22-5 sample Antarctic (ecotone) | place: Antarctica
GTGAAAGAATTTTCTTCGTTCACTTCAAATGAAATATTATGCAGAACTGTTTTACTGCCAAACAACTTTGTGCAATTTCTAAATTGTATCACCGGCTCTCTCTCCATTGTTGATTGAATAACATTTTCTTCCCGAAAAACATGCATAATAAAATTACAATGGTGAACAGCAACGCCACTAAACTCATTCCACTTACAATGTGTTGAGGCGCATTTGCGGTTCTTGTAAAAATAGTTATTGGCAATAAGGATGTCCCGGGCGGATAAATCATAATTACCGTGGACAATTCATTCAGGCAAAAAATCAAAATGATAAAAAAGGAAGTGAATATTGCCTCTCCCATCAATGGTAAAATAATTTTTCTGAAAATATAAAAAGGCGTTGCTCCCATCATATATGCAGCATCAGTAAACGAAGCGGGAATTTGCTGAAGGCTGTCAGAAATAATTTTTACAGCAATGAAAAGAAAGCGAGCTGTGAATGCAATGAGTATTATAAGCATTGAAGAATAAATAAAGTTTAGTGAAGGTGTGTTATAAAAAAGGATGAGTGAAACACCGGTTACAATGGCGGGGACTGCAAACACAAATAATAAAACTGTTTGCAGCAATCTGAATTTATATTGGATGGTGAGCCATGCGAAAATCAATCCGAACAGTGTTACAATGAATGCTCCTGCAACGCCAACGAATAAACTATCCTTTAATGATGGCAGCAGCATTTCAATGATTTGCAGAAAGGATGTTCCGGCTTTTGAAAAGGTTTGCGTGGTGAGAAAAAGAACCGGCACAAGTACAGTGAAAATAATATAAAGCATCGCTATCAGGAGTGGAATTGTCTTGTTGCGGAGTTCAAAAACTTTGAAACGGAAAGCTTTTTTACCAAAGGAAAAAAAGTGTTCTTTGGATAAATATTTCCTTTCTGGCAACAACAGCAAAAGGCAGATGGCAGTGAGTATGAGCGATTGTGTGATAGCAAGCGAATAATTATAGAAGGCAGAAAACTGTGTAAATATTTCTGTAACAAATACACGTACTGAAAGGAACGAAGGCACAGCAAACTCCGACAGCGATAAAATAAAAATGAGGATGAAAGATGAAAACAATGCGGGACGAAGCAATGGTAGAACAATCTTAAAAAACACATGCTTATAGGATGTAATCATCATGCCCGCTTCTTCCATTCCTGCATTAATATATTTAAAACCATTTTGAATGATGAATGCTGCAAGCGGTGTATAAATGGTGGTGAGAATAAAAACAACTGCCGGCAAACTGTAAATAAAATTTTTAGGCACGCCGGCAAACAGCCACACGTCATTCCATGCCACACAAATTATATATGAAGGCAATAACAATGGCAGCAGTAATAATAACCGAAAGCCTTTGGAAAATGGAATAGTTGTTTTAGAAAATAAAAATGCAAAGCAGCAACCTAACAGAACCGATAATAAACTAACAGAAGTTGCAATGATTAAACTGTTGCCGATACTTTGCAACACATCTTTATGAAATATGGAAGCAATATTTTTAACTGCTGCACTTCCGTCTTTAAAAATTGCATTAAACAATAAAACGAGCAACGGCAGAACCACAGCAGCAAAAAACAATCCTGCTGCTGAAAGTAAAATTGCTTTGCTGTTTATTGCCCTGCCCATTGTTTGAGGTATTCTTTTATCTGTTCCGATTTTTGTGCTGCTGCGGCATAATCAACTTTCATCGGAACAATATTATCTAACGACGGAACCGTGGCAGGCACCGCAACTCCTTTATGCAGGGGCATCTGGGCGCAGCTTTCTGCAAGCATTTTTTCTGTTTCAACAGAAAGCAAAAAGTCAATTAACTTTTTCCCGTTTTCATTGTTCGGAGAATTTTTAATAAGCGAAACGGTGTTGGGAACAATAAGATTTCCGAAACCATTCTGGTCAAGGAAAATTGCTTTTACAGGCGCACCTTCTTTTATGGCTTCATTGGCATCATCAGTATCGGTTAATCCCATAGGCACTTCGCCGGTTGCAACTTTCTTTTTTACATCGCCATTACTTGAAGCAATAATTACTTCATTCTTTTTTAAATCTTCCATAAACTGTTTTGCTTTCACATCACCTAAGGCTGTAAATATTGCAGCTATGTGAAAAGAGGTAGTTCCGAAAAGCGGGTTGGCAATGGTAAACCTGCCTTTGTATTTTTCATTGGCGAGGTCAAGTATAGACGAAGGAATATCCTGTGGTTTTACTAAGTTGGTATTAATAAGCAACACCCTTGCACGTGAAGAAAACCCAATCCAGTTATAATCTTTATCAATAAACACAGCATCAATACCTGATGCAGCCGCCGAACGATAAGGTTCTGTAATTTCTTTTTGCTTCAACACATCAGCCCGCATGGGGTCGCCACTCCAGAATACGTCGCATTGCGCATTATTTTTTTCAGCAATCAAACGATTGAGCACACCCGTTGATTTTGTTTCTTCGGTATCAAAAACAGCGTTCACTTTTATGCCGGTTTGTTTTTCAAATTTTTTTAAAACAGGTTCGCTGAAAACCTGGTCAACACTGGTATAAACAACCACTTCGTTATTGCTTTTATTATTACAGGCAAAGAGGAAGAGAGTAATGAGAAGAAAAGGAAATGTTTTTGTCATAGTAAGAAGTGGTTTTACTAATAATAAGTAAGCGGCTGTATTCTAATGCTTAGGAATAGGTATTTATTTAGTGGTGGTATCTCTAATAAATCGGATGGATTTAACGCTGTATTTAATAGTGGCAGTAAGCGCTAACCTAACATTAACCATTTAATGCATACTCATATTCGTCTTCTTCGCTTTCTTCTTACCTGTTTGGTCTAATGCTGCTCTTAACCCTTTAGCCAGGCCTTCTGCTTTTCCAATACCCCAATAATGTAAAAAGAAAATCCTTGGCTGTTCATGCACCATGTGGTTATGTAATGCCACTACTTCAATACCGTTTTCAACCAATGCTTTAATAACGGCTGCTACTTCATCTTGCAGCATGGTGAAGTCGCCTGCAACTGCAGCCTTATCGTGAGTCCCTTGAAAAGCAGCCCATGTATTAAAGCCTAAAAAACTAGTAACGGTTACCCCATGTTCTGTAAGTTTTACGTCAGGTCTACCGATCGTATATTTATAAACTCCTTTACTCATTTCAGCTTTATAGCCCAGAATTTCATCCAGCTTTTTCGTATCTAATGTATTGATAACTGTTTCAGAAGAAGCCATACCGGCTGAAGGGTTGCCACCCCTTACTTCTTTTACCTTATCGAGAACCGCTTTTGCTTTTTGAGCCATCATTTCAGTATTTCCTGACCCACCTAAGTGCATATACATTACATTGGGATGATTACGTACAAAATGATTGTGAATGGCAGTGATGGTTAATCCTTGCCGTATGATTTCCTGTTGCACTGGCTTCAAATCTGTTTCTGTAACAATGATGTCTCCCATTACCATAGCGCCATTAGGCGAAGCGGTAAAAGCAACCCAGGTACCTAATCCCATAGCAGGAATAATTTTAAAACTATCAACCATTATACTTAAATCATTTTGTGGAATGGTTACTTTATACTCACCATTATTAAACTTCCCTTTCATACCCATTACCCGCTCTATTGTAGTAGTATCAACAGCTTTTTGTGCTATAGCAGGCTGTAAAAAAGTTACTAATGATAAGGTAAACAGGAGCGCAAGAGTTTTCTTTTCACGACTTAATATCCGTTTCATAAGTTATTTATTGATTTTCTTTAAATATATAGGCAAGTTACTCCTATATGATTACTGAACCGCAACGGTACTGTTTATGTATGACATAAAATAGTATAGAATTGACGTTTTGTATCCTATTTACTTTTCAAACATTTTGTATCTGCAATGAATGTTTTCCACGACTGTAACCCGACCTTTATGGTTAAACGATACAAATGAAGTGGATTACCAGGGAAAGACCTAAAATAGACCGCATTGCCTGTCCTTGGCTCATTAAAAACTTTGTAGATAAAGAAGCAGAGTTTATTTATGTTCCTGCTGATAAGGTTAAAGCAAAGGCAGAAGAATTACAAGCAATTCCCTTCGATATCCCTGATGTTGAGTTTTCACACCATGAAGACAAATGCACATTCGATTATATCATTGAAAAATACAAGCTCAAAGACCCTGCGCTGCAAACCCTTGCGGTAATAGTAAGAGGTGCAGACACAGACCGCCACGACATAGCAAGCCAGGCATCAGGATTATGGGCAATATCAACAGGCTTGGCGTTCAACATTAAAGACGATTATGAACTATTGCAAAGAGGCATGATAATTTATGATGCATTGTATAGTTGGGCAACACATCTTCAAAAAGAAAAGCATACCCAAAACCCGGTTGACCATGTTTTTATAGACGTTTATAATAAATTCATAAAACAAAAATCTGCACAAAAGAAAACACCTGAATGGGTAAAAGAGTTAAGGCAAATAATACAAGACCAGGTAGACACTAATATAAGTCTTACCGATATTTCAAAGAGCCTCGATATAAACCCATCTTACTTATCAAGAGAGTTTTCAAAACACTTCAACAACCTTTCCTTTGGTGAGTACATAAGAAAGCTAAGAATTAAAAAGGCGATAGAACTAATGCAAGCAAACAAGTACTCACTTACAGAGATAGCTTACTTAACAGGCTTCTCCGACCAAAGCCATTTCACAAGAATATTCAAACAACATACAGGACAAAGCCCATCTGCTTACAAAAAAGAATTGGCGAAAAAGTAAAGCCGATACAAAAGGTTAATTACGTTCTATTTGATACAATCTGATTAATCAACATTTGCATATAAACTATGCAACATGAAATGGATAACAAGGGAAAGACCCAAAATTGACCGCATTGCCTGCCCCTGGTTAATCAAAAACTTTGTAGATAAACATGCTGAATTTATCTACGTACCAAAAGAAGAAGTATTTAGCAAAGCCAAAGCGTTAGGTGCTATCCCTTACGACATACCCGGAGCAGAGTACACTCATGAAGGCGATTATTGCACCTTCGATTACATTGTTAAGAAGCATAACATCAAAGACCCGGCAGTACAACAAATAGCAATCATTGTGCGTGGTGCAGATACAGACAGCTTTCAACTTGCACCACAGGCAGCAGGTCTTTGGGGTATTTCAGCAGGGCTTTCATACAACTATAAAGACGACCATGAAATGCTTGATATAGGCCTGAAGATGTATGATGCTTTATATAGCTGGTCAAAACATGTACAGCAGGAAAAACATACATGGCAACCTAAATTATAAGAATGGAAGAAAAGAATTTCAAACCAGCTTACACATTAAAACAGTTAGTACAATACTTCTTTAAATTGGGCTATGCAGGCTTTGGCGGTCCGGTTGCATTGATCGGTTATATGCACAGGGATTTGGTGGAAGAACGTAAATGGATAACTGAAGAAGAATATAAAGATGGCTTGGCATTAGCGCAACTTGCCCCCGGTCCTTTAGCAGCACAGTTAGGCATTTATTTAGGATATGTCCACTACAGAATATTAGGTGCAACCTTATGCGGTCTTGCTTTTGTGCTTCCATCATTCTTTATGGTAGTTGTCATTGGCATTGCATATAAAATGTTCGGTGGCTTACCCTGGATGCAGGCAATATTTTACGGAGTAGGTGCAGCAGTTGTAGGCATCATCACAATAAGCAGTTATAAGCTTACAGAAAAGTCTATCAGTAAGTTCAACATCAAATCATTCATTCAAAAATGGATGCTTTGGATATTCTTTTTGTTAGGTGCAGTAATAACCATCATTACCGAACGGGAAGAAGTGTTATTATTTGTTGCAGCAGGTTTGCTTTATATGTTTGTAAAAGCACCGCCCCAATGGATGAAAAAATCATCGGTTGTAAATTCAATATTATTATTTGAAACAGGTTTTTGGCAATTTGAATATGGCACACTTGGCAAGATTGCAATATTCTTTACAAAAGCTGGTGCATTTGTATTTGGTAGTGGATTAGCCATTGTACCCTTTTTACACGGCGGCGTAGTAAATGAATACCATTGGTTAAACGAACAGGAATTTATAGATGCAGTTGCAGTAGCAATGATAACTCCCGGTCCTGTAGTTATTACAGTAGGGTTCATTGGGTATTTGGTTGCAGGCTTTCCAGGTGCTGTCATAGCAGCCTTAGTAACATTTTTGCCATGTTACTTATTAACCATTTTACCCGCACCCTATTTTAAAAAGTATGGTCGCAACCCAAGTATAAAAGCATTTGTGGATGGAATAACAGCAGCAGTTATAGGGGCATTGGCAGGGGCAGTAGTTATAATCGCGATAAGAACCATTAGAGACTTTCCTACAGCGTTAATAGCAATAGCCGCTATGGTAATACTAATAAAATCAAAGAAGATAAAAGAGCCTCAAATAATATTAGTAGCAGCTATCATTGGTTTATTTTTAAAACTTTTGCTATAACCGAAATTCTATCTTCAAAACCGCCTATTTAGTGTACCACTATTTAAAGCTTCTTGCATTTTAAACCTCAAAAACAACCGTTAAACCCAGTTTCCTTACTTTTGCGCTTTATGCAAAAATGCCTGCAAAAAATATTATTGTTTATTGCCGTTATCACGGTAGCAGGTCATAGCATTATTCCACATTTCCATCACGAAGCAGAACAGGCTGTTGAAAAGCATCATCACGACCATGAGGAAGACGACCATCACGGCATATTTTCCTTTGCACAATTAGATGAAAACTTTGTTCCTGCTAAAATGCAACTATCAGGTTTATCACTACCTGTTATTTACCTGGTAACCCCGGTAATCTCTTATCATTTAGAAATAATTGCCGGGAACTCAAAAACTCATTTTGGGTACTACCGGGAGTTTCCTCCGCCCGATAGTTATTTATCAAAACTTCCTGCAAGAGCTCCTCCTGCTTTAATTGCTGCATAACTATACATTATAGCAGCCGCAATTCTATTGCTACACCTTTCACTTTAATTATTAGCAGTTATCCAAATCATCAACACATGGATTGCTTCATAATGTTAATCATTACCTCCTGGCAATGATTATCTATTATGAGTTCCATCAAGTATAAAGACATAAAAACAAACACATGAAGAAGTCACTTTTCATTGTATTGCTTGGCATTGCAACGGTAACAATATTTAGTTGCGGCAATAACACAGAACCCAAAACCCATACACACGATGACGGCTCAACCCATGCGGAGCATGATACAACCAAACCTAAACAGGAAGAATTTATAATTGGTGATACCACGCATAAAGACACAACAGAACATACCCACAAGGATGGCAAAAAGCATTCTCATTGAAATTGTGAATGGTCAATAGGCAATGATGAGTTGCACATTCACAATATAAAATTAACTACATGAAACATCTATTGAAACTTTTGATTGTCATGGGGATGATGGCTTGTAATAATGACGCATCAAATGAACAGGTGAGCGAAGAAGAAGGTTTACAGCCAGTTTCTTATACTCTTTATACACCCAAATCAGAACTCTTTGTAGAGTTCAAACCTTTGGTAGTAGGCAGCACATCAAAGTTTGCGGCTCACCTGACCAAACTTGCTGAAAACTTTCTGCCCTATACAGAAGGCACAGTAACAGTTACCTTATTTCAGAATGGCAAAGAACTGAAGAACACTGCCACGACGCCAAGCTCACCGGGTATCTTTCGTTTGTCTTTACAGCCAACGCAGGCAGGGATGGGAAAACTTGTATTTGATATTCAGACAAAAGAATTTACCGACCAGATTATCATTGACAGCGTAGAAATATATGCAGATGAAAAGACAGCTATTGCAGCACAACCAGCAGATGCAGGAGGCAGCGACATATCTTACCTGAAAGAACAGGCTTGGAAAGTAGAATTTGCAAATGCTCCGGTACAAAGGGAAACCATGTATGATGTTGTAAAGGCTACAGGTGAGATACTTTCGGCACCGGGTGATGAAGTAACCATAGCAGCCAAATCAAATGGCGTGGTAAAGTTTTCAGGTAATACAAATGTTACAGGTTCAGCAGTACGGTCAGGGCAAGCCATGTTTACAATTACAGGTGGAGAAATACCCGTTGAAAATGTAGCGGCTGTTAAGCAAACAGCAAGGGTAGAATTAACCACCGCACAAGCAGAATTTAATAGAGCAAGTGAATTAATTAAAGACAAACTGATAACACAGGGTGAGTTTCAAAATGCCAGACTTCGTTATCAGAATGCACAAATTGCCTTGAGTAATCTTAACAGGAACTACAGTGCAGGCGGTAAAAGTCTTTCATCGCCCATCAGCGGATTTATCAAAAGTATATTGGTAAGTGAAGGTCAGTTTGTATCGGCAGGACAACCATTGGCAACCATTACTAAAAACCAAAAGCTGGTATTGAGAGCCGATGTATCACTGAAAGATGCAGACAGGATAAGCAGCATTCAGGAAGCAAACTTTACCATCATTCAAAACAAACTTACCTACAACACAAAAAGCCTGAATGGAAAACTGTTGTCAATTGCAAAAACCACAGGTGAGAACACCCCATTCATTCCTGTACATTTTCAAATAGACGCAAGACCCGGCATTCTTCCTGGTTCTTTTGCAGAAGTCTATTTAAAAACAGTTCCTATTTACAACACATTAATAATTCCGACATCAGCATTAGTTGAGGAGCAGGGAATATTTTACGTGTATGTACAAACTGAAGGTGAAAGTTTTCAAAAGAGAGAACTAAAACTGGGTGCAAATGATGGCGAAAAAGTGCAGGTACTTTCAGGTGTGAATGAAGGTGAAAGAATAGTAACCAAAGGTGCATATCAAATAAAATTATCACAGGCAAGCGGCGCATTACCGGCTCATGGTCATGAGCACTAAAATTTATAGAGATGTTAAACCGGATAATACAGTTTTCATTACATAACAGGTTACTTGTTATGGCAGCATCAATCTTGCTGTTGTTCCTCGGTGCATACACCGCTTCAAACATGGAAGTGGATGTGTTCCCGGACTTAACGGCACCTACTGTTGTAGTGCTTACAGAAGCTCATGGTATGGCTCCCGAAGAAGTAGAACGCCTTGTGACTTTTCCTGTGGAAACAGCAGTGAATGGCGCAGAAAATGTAAGACGGGTAAGGTCTTCTTCATCAGCAGGTATCTCTATAGTTTGGGTTGAGTTTAATTGGGGTACAGAAATATACAGGGCAAGGCAGATAGTTAGTGAGAAAATGAGTGTTGTAGCGAACCAATTACCGTTTGGAGTAAGTGCCCCAGTGATGGCTCCGCAATCTTCCATAATGGGAGAAATAATGTTGATTAGCGTTACAGGTACAGCAACAAACAAAATGGATGTCCGAACCATCTCTGATTGGAACATTCGTCCATTGCTTTTATCCATTGGCGGCGTATCACAGGTGGTAGTTATTGGTGGTGAGTTTAAACAGTTTCAAATATTGGCTTCCCCTCAAAAGATGAATTACTATAACGTATCACTGAATGAATTATTAAAGGCATCAGAAGAAGCTAACCAAAATGCGGCAGGAGGCTTTATGAGTGAATACAGCAACGAATATATTGTAAGAGGAATAGGCAGAACGAATGATTTGAATGAATTAGGAAGGTCTGTAATCAAAACAGTAAATGGAGTACCTATAAAAATTGAGGACGTTGCAGAAATAAAAATTGGTTCAGCTATTAAAATTGGTGATGGTTCATTAAAAGGTAATCCTGCCGTGATAATGACGGTAATGAAACAACCGGGCACAAATACTTTAGAACTAACTGATAAAATTGATAAAGCACTTATTGAACTAAAGAAAACATTGCCACCGGATTTACAGATAAACACACAGATATTCAGGCAGGCAGACTTCATTAAAGCATCTATTGGCAACATCCAAAAAACATTATGGGAAGGCTCTTTATTTGTGGTAATCATCTTGTTTTTATTCCTGATGAACTGGAGACCAACAGTCATTTCATTAATAGCTATTCCTGTTTCATTGCTTACGGCAATTCTTGTGTTGAAGTGGTTTGGCTTTACAATAAATACCATGAGTTTGGGAGGGATGGCAATAGCTATTGGTGCTTTGGTAGATGATGCAATTATTGATGTAGAAAATGTTTTCAGACGGTTGAAGCAGGATGCATCCACACCAGCGGAAGAAAGACAAAATAAATTAGAAGTTATTTTTAATGCCTCGGTTGAAATACGAACATCAATCATTAATGCAACATTTATTATTATTACCGCATTTGTTCCGTTGTTCTTTTTATCAGGAATGGAAGGCAGATTATTAGCCCCGCTTGGTATTGCTTTTATTGTTTCACTTTTTGCTTCACTTATTATTGCCGTTACATTAACACCTGTATTGTGCAGTTACTTATTGACAAATGAAAAAATGTTGCAAAGACAACATAAGGAAAGTTGGTTGGTTCGTAAGCTAAATGCAGCTTATGAAAGAACCTTGATAAGAGCGATGAAACACAAGAAGCTCATTATTGCAACAGCCCTTGCTTTATTCATTGGAGCAATGTTATTATTTACAACATTAGGCAGAAGTTTTTTACCAGAGTTCAATGAAGGTTCATTAGTAGTTAGTGTTACCAGTCTGCCAGGCATTTCATTAGAAGAAAGCAATAAGATAGGAGCAAATGTTGAAAAGACATTACTTACCATACCGGAGGTAAGAATAACAACAAGAAGAACAGGGAGGGCAGAATTAGACGAACATGCACAGGGCGTAAATGCTTCAGAAATAGATGCGCCATTTGTTTTGAAAGATAGAGACAGGGAAGAATTTATGAAGGAGGTAAGAGATAAATTAGCAGGCGTTTCAGGAGCTAACATTACCATAGGTCAGCCTATCGGTCATAGGATAGACCACATGCTTTCCGGTACAAGAGCCAACATAGCCATTAAGATTTTTGGAACTGATTTAAGTACACTATTTACACTTTCCAATCAAATAAAAACCAGCATTGAAGGCACAGAAGGCTTGGTTGATTTAAGTGTAGAGCAACAGGTACAAATACCACAGGTGCAGATAAAAGCCAACAGGGATATGCTAAGCAAATACGGCATTACTATTGGCGAGTTTGCAGAGTTTACTGATGTTGCATTTGCAGGAGAAAAAGTTTCAGAAGTTTACGAAGGCAGCCAGCGTTTTGATATGGTATTACGATTTGATGAAAGCAACAGGGGCAATCTGGAAAGAATAAGTAACACTTTAATTGATGCAGGGGATGGTCAAAAGATACCATTAAACTATGTAGCAAATATTGTTTCAACCACTGGTCCTAATACAATCAACAGGGAAAATGTTCAGCGTAAAACCGTAGTGTCAGCAAACGTTGCAGGTCGTGACCAAAAAAGTGTAGTGGATGAAATAAGACAAAAAATTGAAAGCAATATTAAACTGCCGGAAGGTTACAGGATAGAATACGGCGGTCAGTTTGAAGCAGAAGCAGAAGCATCAAAAACGTTAGTCGTTACATCGCTGCTTGCTTTGTTTGTAATCTTCTTCTTGCTATACCAGGAGTTTAAAAACATAAAAATATCTTCCATCATTTTATTGAACCTGCCATTGGCATTAATTGGTGGCGTGCTAAGTGTATGGTTAACCTCAGGTATGCTAAGCATTCCTGCCATCATTGGTTTTATTACACTATTTGGAATAGCAACAAGAAACGGTATCCTGCTGGTTTCACATTATCAAACATTAACTAATGAAGGAATGCCTTTGTATGATACAATCATACAAGGTTCAAAAGACAGGTTAAGCCCCATTCTTATGACAGCGTTAACCGCAGGCTTGGCACTTATTCCTTTGGCTATGGGTGGCGAATTACCAGGCAATGAAATACAAAGCCCGATGGCTAAAGTAATCTTAGGCGGTTTATTGAGTTCAACATTACTCAACTTGTTTGTTGTTCCGGTGGTCTACTTTTTAGCAAACAGAAAAACAGAAAAAATAAAGGCATTGAGACTAGCAGCAATATTTAACAGCCTTCGGCAGAAAGAGTTTGCCAAGCTATATGCGGCACAAACCGTCAGCTTATTAGGTGATGCGTTTACCTGGGTAGGTATTGCCTTACTTGCTTTTGAATTTGGTGGCGAAAACTCGGCTGCCATTTTATCAACGGCGTTGACTTTAAGAGTAACGGCATTTATTCTAATTGCACCTTATGCAGGGGTAATGGCAGATAAATTAAACAGGAGAAAGATTTTATTGATTGCTGATTTTGGGCGAATGGCATTGGTAGCATTTTTAGCCTTTGTTGACGCAGAATGGCAGATATATTTAATCGTTTTCTTTCTAAATGTATTTAGTGCCTTCTTTACTCCTTCTTTCAAAGCCTCTATACCGCAAATGATAAAAGATAAAGAAAAATTTGCACCGGCTATTGCTTTATCAAATGCCACATACCAGGTGCTTGCCATTATGGGTCCGGGTATAGCAGGCATTGCCGCAACATGGCTGGGTTCAAGAGAAATATTCCTCGCAGACAGTATAAGTTATTTGTCATCGGCATTGTTGGTATTAGCCATAAGCCGTACTCTTTTCTCGTTAAAAGTAAATACTGAAAAATCACAAATAAACACTGGCAAATGGAAAGAGGTATTTACCGGCACCATGCTTTTATTTAAAGACCGTGTTATACGTTTTGCATTGTTTATTGAACTCACAGCTGCCATTGTTGGTGCAAACATCCTGGTTAATACAGTGGGCTATGTGAAAGGAATATTAGCACAGGATGATAAGCACTATGGCTGGGTGATGTCTGCACTTGGCGTAGGTGCTGCCATAGGTGCATTTGGCGCTGCAATACTTGACAAAAGCAAAACAAGAAAGTGGTCATTGATTATTGGAGGATTGATCGTAAGCCTCGCAGTACTTCCTGCCAACCATGCTTCCTTTTATTTATTGATCTTTTTATGGTTGGTGGCAGGCTTCGGGCAAAACCTGGCGGAGATGCCTTCTCAAATGCTTATTGCCGAACGCATTCCTTTAGAACAACAGGGGAGGGTATATGGCGCACACTTTGCGTGGTCACATTTATGGTGGGCTATCGGCTACCCCATTGCAGGATTTTTAGGAAGCCGCTTTAAAAACACAAGTTTTGTTATCGCCGGATGCCTTGCTATAAGCGTTCTTGTTATTGTTTTACTTACTCATACATTTCAAAAGCAGATCAATGAAAAATAAATTCACTATATCTATACTTGTTATACTTATAACATCATCAGCGTTTTCACAATCTACAATCAATGATGTTCTCTTATCTGTTGAAAAAAACAACAAAGCCATACAATCAAATAAAAAGTATTGGGAAGCAAGAAAGGCAGAATACAAGACAGGTTTAACACCATACGACCCACAAGTTGAATATGATTATTTATTTGGCACACCCGTCGGTGCAGGCAATCAAAGAGATTTTAGCGTAACACAGCGTTTAGATTTTCCAACTACTTATAAAAGAAAGAGAGAACTATCCAGCCAGCAAATCACCCAAACCGAACTACAGCAACAAGTTTACAGGCAGGACATTTTACTGCAAGCCAAATTGGTTACACTTCAAATCATTTACTTAAATAAGAAACGTGCAGAGCTAAACCGAAGGTTAGCAAATACACAACAATTAGTGCAGGATTATCAGAAGAAATTAGACAAGGGAGATGTGATAATATTAGATGTTAACAAAGCAAAGCTGCAATTGCTGAACATCAATAATGAAGTAGCCTTAAACATCAATGAAATACAGGTTGCCTCAACGAGGCTTACAGAATTAAATGGAGGTCAATTAATACAGGTAAGTGACACCACTTATCCGATTACCAATGACGTTCCCGATTTTGAAACCTTAGATAGTTTGATTGAAGCCAACGACCCGATACTAAAAGTGTACGAACAGGAAAAAGAAATAATGCAAAGGCAAATAGGAGTTCAGAAATCATTGAACCTTCCAAAGATTGAAACAGGCTATCATTCACAAGGCATCTTAGGGCAGAGTTACAAAGGCATTCATGCAGGCATCACAATTCCTTTATGGGAAAACAAGAACAG
>MWVW01000202.1_pt1 | contig 14039 bp, 14 predicted proteins | sample 1047191 | NCBI WGS metagenome assembly MWVW01 (sample SAMN06349985, study PRJNA376086) | soil metagenome | isolation source: MtG22-5 sample Antarctic (ecotone) | place: Antarctica
TTTTATACCCGGGAACATGACGAACTGTAGTTTTAATGTCTCAGTTAAGGTAAATACAATTGATACTGATAATGATAAACGGGATAGCCATTTAAAAAGTGAAGACTATTTTAATGCAGAAAAATATTTTTTAATAACTATTAAGTCAACAAGGATAAATAAAGCCAAAGCAGCCTCAGGCAAATTTATTTTTACAGGAACAATTTTCATGCACGGTATTTCTAAATCAATCGTTTTCCCTTTTAGAGCTACCAAAAAAGGTGAAGATTATTTGTTCGCCGGCGAATTCCAAATTAATCGTTTAGACTTTGGTGTAGGAAAAAACAGCTCTGTTTTGAGTAATACAGCAAAAATTTCACTTTCAGTATTAGCTAAGAAAAGCTAACTTAGTTTTCAAATGCAACTGGCTCGTGTTTTTTTCTGGGGAATGATGGTAAGCTTTCTCGGCTCATTGCCCATGGGCACTCTTAACATTCTTGCCATGAAAATAAGCGTGGAAGAAGGTATTAAGTATGCTATATATTTTTCCTGCGGCTCTTTGTTAACAGAGATGATTTATGTCCGGCTTTCTTTGGTTGGAATTAACTGGATAAGAAAGCAGAAAAAATTATTTCAGTGGCTGGAGTGGATCACTTTAATTATTGTGGTTGCATTAGCCATTGGTAGTTTTATGACTGCTATAAATCACAACCCTTCCAACCCGAATGTTGAAAATAACTTACCTGACATTCACCGGTTTTTATTAGGGATTGGTTTAAGTGCAATCAGCCCAATGCAAATACCATTTTGGTTTGGATGGAGTACAGTGTTGTTTACAAAGAAAATTTTACTGCCTAAAAATTCAAATTATAATGTATACATTATTGGCATTGGCCTGGGTTCATTACTTGGAAACTGTGTTTTTATTTTTGGTGGAAAGTATCTGGTTGATAAATTAAATACAAATCAGAATATTTTAAATTATGTAATAGGAGGGATATTTGCACTTACGGCAATAATTCAGCTTATAAAAATAATAACACATAAAGATGCTGCAGAAAAATTAGAGAAGCTTGGTGCAGAAGATCAAACACCCATTGGCGAGCCTTTACCCGAGACTAATCCACGATAAAAAGCTTACAACCTTTTTTAGAAGAAGAACGGTGAGCATCACTGTCATCACCAACATGGTAGGTCATACCTTTTTTTAATTTTACTTTTCTTCCATCCTGTAATTCAGTTGTCATCTTTCCTTTGATACAATAAATCACATGCCCTTTGTTGCACCAATGGTCAGCAACATATCCTGCTGAATATTCAACCATTCTTATTCGTATTTCACCCAGCATTATTGTTTGCCAGGTTGCATAACCGGTTGTTCCAGCATGTTTTATTTTCTCAAATGAAGACCAGTCAAAGGTTTGGAAAGGTTGATTAGGTAGGATCATTAAATAAAAATAATAAAAAACTTTTGGTAGTCATCATCAGTACTATGTGCATCTTCATTGGCGTCGCACTCTTCTACAATATCACTTTATTGAGCTTGCGTGTAGGCTGGAAATAAACCTCAATTTCTTAAAAAACCTAATTCATACACTTGCGGCTGAAGCTTCTCCGTTAGCGCTTTATATGCTTCCTCAAAAAGTTTGAAAGAGACAACAGGAAAATCTCCGCTGCTGTTACGGGCTTGTAATGCTTTTCGTATTTGGTACCATCCTACGTCTGACCTGTTTAGTTTTAATTCATCTCTTACAGTGCGTACATCGGTATTGGCAAAGTAAGCCTGCCAAAGTTTTTTTCCTTCATCCAAAACCTTTTGTGCTTCGTCGCTTAATATTTTATCTGCTAAATACTTCACCATAAAATCACTTTCAAACCGTTCGGGTGCATTTACTTCTTCTTCTGTAAAAGGTATAAAATGATTTACGATGCTCCATTGTTTTCCATTCCATTCTAACTCGTTGGCGCTGGCGGTAAGGTTGCTCCCATTAAATAACATCCATATCAAACAATCGGTTTTAAATTCTTCGGTTAATGGTGCTGTGGGTTGTAAGTATTGATCTCTATCGTTGAGCCAAGTAGGTTTTATGATTTTACGAACAGTAAATACAATAGAAATCTTACAAAGATTTTCAGAGTTGATAAAATAACCTCTTGCACTTCCATAGCCTGAAGAAAATACTCCTGTGTGAATTCCCGCATGTTGCAAATCATTTCCTCCACTTAGCAAGTATCCAATTGCATTATCAGACCATTTTGTTCCTCTTAAATCTTTAGTTGCAGTTGCAGGAACAACTGCATTTTTTAAAGGCACTACATCATGCTTATTCGTTTTTGGCCTTTCAATCCAATTGGTTAATAATTCTTGATTAGCTGCAGCATAAAATATTTTCTCACCAATTGGTTCTGCCTTTCTATTTAATACTTCAGTTCTGATTTCTCCAATCGTTATTTTGTCCTTGCGTAACATTTCTGTTTTCCAAACTAAAAAGCCAACTGGAAAATGTCCATTTATTCCATCAAATGCTTTACTATGAACTACAAATCCATCGATAAATTTTGCTTTCCAATTTTCTCTAAAGTCTTCCAAAGTCGGGGCGATGACATATTTTAATGTACTAAACAGTGCTAAGATTGCATTCGGAATCTCCCTTGCAATTCTTACTACAAATTGTGTATAAAGTTCATTGCTTGCCTTGCCATATTCTGCCATTGCAGTTGCTGCAAGTTTAGTCTTTGCAACACCAGCTTTACTATCTCCTTTACCACCACCAGCCGTATTATCTCCAGTTGTAGCCTCAGCATAAGGTGGATTAATCAATACCAAAATCTTCTTTCCTTCTGCAATGGCTTTGCGTAAACTATCCGGTACTTTATTGGTAAGCGTATAATCTATTTGCCCATCATCGGTTATATCATCATTTAAATAATCATATTGAAAACGAGTGGCAGCCACACAGGTTTTGGTTGCCTTCATTACATCAACATCGGCGCTATCTAAAGTGCTCATAAAAATGTTTCGTGGGTTGCTATGCTTTACTTCAAGGTTGCCAACGCCGCAACACATATCCCATACTATGTACTCTTTCTGCCAGTTGTTGCCCAATGTTTCAGTTAGTTTATCGTAGGCTTTGTCAACAACAGCCAAAGGAGTATAGTATGCACCTTTAAAACTTCGCTCATCCAGCGGAATTAGGCTGTCACGCCTTTCCAGTAAATAATTTCTGTACTCAGCTTTAGGCGGACGGTGATAAATTGCCCAAAATTGGCGGTAACCCTCTCTGCTGCCCAACTCGTACAGTTTGCCGCCCAAACTAAATACCGGGCTGTTGTTTTTGTGCAGCAGTTCGGCAGGAAGGTCGTTATGAGTGCTTATGTTACCATCACTCATAATATCTGCAAAAAATAAGAGCGCATAATCTTCTTCGGCAACACCTTTTATTTCCCTGCCAATCATAACTACCCATTTATCAAAAACCTGTTTCAGATTATCAGGTGTTATTTGCGTACGGATAATATCGCCGGTTTTGATAGCCGTTTTAAGTGTGCTTATAAATTCATCTTCGTGGGTTTCTATTTTAAAACTCACCAGGTAAGTACCGATATAAGTTGACACAACATCCAATGCATCCTGTGTGTATCCGCTGGCGCTCTTGCCCCATTTGATAGGTTGCTTTTTATTCGATAAAAGGGGCAACGCATCGGCCGTTTTCATAATAGCAGCTTTCTTGGTATCTATTACACACAAAAGGGGCGGTCTTCTTTACCTTTATTTAATGCCTGCTGTACATAGTGCAGCAACTGTGTAAACATTTGATAGGTGCTGTGCTTGTAACCATCTTTTGCTTCAAACCAAATTTCTTTTGTTTGAATGTCGTAAAGATTTTTAGAATAATCTTTAATGCCCAATGCTTTTATGTAAGCATCTTTTACATCTTCTTCGCTTTTGGCTAATTGTAGTTTTTGGTATAGGGTCATTGCAGGTTGTGAGATATTCCGTAAAATAAAGGTTTTCAGATAACTGAAGGCAAAATTTTAATTTATCCTTCCGCTCTCATCTCCTCCACCCACATATCTCTTTCATCTGGGCTAAATTTCCCAGGGGGCAAAATTATTTTCAATGTTACTGAACATACCATTCCCTTCTGCAGGCATTACTTTCTTCCATTCCCAGTGAGCAGTGCAATTCTAAGCGTAGGATAATTTTCCTCTTGGTTCAAACCAATCTTTGATAAAACTGCAAAAATTTATTTGAAATTATTTATATCATAAGGCGCAAACGATGTAAATACGCTATCAGGTATACTCGTAAAAACATGGATATCAGTAATTTTTCTTTCACCGCGGGTGCCTGAAAGTTTTATTTTTCCAAATGTTTGGTAATCATCCCAGGTAAGCACAAAGTTTGGTTTGGGTTGATTTGCTTCTTTATAAAATGCCCACTGATCTACCAAATGCGTTTTTTTATTTACCCATACATTATAAGCATTGTTGGGTGTTACGCCAACGCCTTTATATGTTAACCGCACTACGTCTGCCTTTACACCTTTCTGAGTAGTATCTTCCGATATGTATTTAAGGGTTACACCAGGGTCTTTCATTTTAAAAGGCATTACTAACCAATAAGAATCATTAATCCATATATTTTTTCCTTCTTCTAAATATTTTGCCAGAGAATCCGGATTGGTCAACTCTGCACCATTTTTGAATACCCTGCCTTTTAAACTATTAATGTTTAGGAGAATCTTTGTATCGTTTTTTACATTTTCTATTCTCACATTGCCGGTATATTTATCCCAGATCAATTTGCGGCTGCCAAAAAAATTCCAGGCTATAAAATGTGTGGCATCCCAATTCTTTTTACCACCACTTGCTTTCATTACATCAGTAGCAATGTTTATTGCTTTAGCATCAGAATCTTTTTCAATAAAATTTTGAGACTGTGCAAATACGGAGCCTTTAATTGCGGCTATAAGCAACAAAAAAATTAAAGCTTTTCTAAAAGAAAATTTTATTTTCATATTGTTTTCGATAAGGTTATTAAAAAAGTTATGATCAGCGATTAGTAAAAATAAAATTATAATATAATCTCAACTCTCCGCTCTCATTTCCTCTGCCCATTTATCTCTTTCATCAGGGTTGAATTTCCAGGGAGCAAAATTATTCTCCACATTGCTGAACATTGCATTCCATTATGCAGGGGCATTGCTTTCTTCCATTACCAGTTAGCAGTGCAATTCTAAGCGTAGGATAATTTTCCTCTTGGTTCAGGAATAGGGCGGGAAAGTGATGTTGCAGTTTCTATCCATTCATCTATTGTTACTTCAGCATTTTGCAAGGCTTCTGCATAAGTATTACCATCTGCCAAACAACCCGATAATTCAGGGACTTCTGCAATAAAAGAATTGTCGTCTTTACTCCAGTAAATTATAATTTCATACTTAGCTTTCATCCTGTATCATTTTATATTTTAGTAATATATCTCTTACTTGTTTAACCTGATATGCCTTTGCTTTATTACCTAAAGGCTGGATATTTATTATTTCATCAATATTTTCTTTCCAAAAAATATGATGACTTCCTTTTATCCGATAGCTAAAATTAAAATTACGTAATAACTTAGTCAACTCGCTGAATTGAATATTATTATCTGAATGACCTGATAATATTCTAATTATTAATTTATCCAATTGTGCCATATCAATATAATTTTAATCTCAGCCTTCCGCTCTCATTTCCTCTGCCCATTTATCTCTTTCATCAGGGTTGAATTTCCAGGGAGCAAAATTATTCTCCACATTGCTGAACATGGCATTCCATTCTGCAGGAGCATTGCTTTCTTCCATTACCAGTGAACGGCGCAATTCCAAAATAATATCAAGAGGGTTAATACTAACAGGGCATTCTTCCACACAGGCATTGCAGGTTGTACAGGCACGCAATTCTTCAGTTGTAATATAATCATGCAAAAGCGTCTTGTTATCAGATACAAAAGTTTTATTAGCATTTAAATTTCTTCCCACTTCTTCCATGCGGTCACGGGTGTCCATCATTATTTTACGAGGATTTAAAAGCTTACCTGTTTTATTTGCCGGGCATGCAACAGTACATCTTCCGCATTCCGTACAACTGTATGCATCCAACAAATTTTTCCAGCTTAGTTCAAAAATATCTTTAGCGCCAAAGCCGATAACTACCGAGTTGTGCCCGGGTTCCTGAGCATCGGTAGGGGCCAGTTCAGGTTTAAACATATAGCTAACCTCGTTTTGTACACTCGGCATATTATCCATCATGCCTTTTGGTTCCAGCTTTTGATAATAGGCATTAGGGAAAGCAAGCAAAATATGAAGATGCTTGCTGTAAGGAAGATAATTTAGAAATGCAAAAATGCCGGCAATGTGTAGCCACCATGCCGTTCTTTCAATACCAATTAATGTTGATGTAGATAAATTTTGAAAAGCAGGGGCAAGCAAACCTGACAAAACAAAATTGCCATGATCGGCATAATGCTCATTGCCCTGCAATTGTAACGCTCTGTCAGCTGCGTTCATGGTGAGAAACAATGTCATTAAAATTATTTCTGTAATTAAAATATAATTAGCATCACTTCTGGGCCATCCATCCAGGTCATGCTTCATAAAGCGCTTAAGTTTTAAAATATTTCTTCTCACTAAAAACACAATACAAACCACAAGAACGCCAAGTGCCAATATCTCAAAAAAGTTTATCAAGAAAGCATACAATCCTCCTAAAGTTGCGGCAAACATCCGGTGCGTACCAAAAATTCCATCTAATACAATTTCCAGTACTTCAATATTAATAATGATAAATCCTGCATAAATAATAAAATGCAGAAAAGCAACCAGAGGATAGCGAAACATTTTCTTTTGACCTAAGGCAAGCAATAAAAGATTCTTCCATCGCTCCGCAGGCCGATCGTTAAGGTTTTCATCCACACCTAATAAAATATTTCTGCGTATTTCCTTTGCTTTTTTTGTAAATACCCAGATAGAAACGGCAAGAAGTAGGAGAAATAATAATTGGGGGAGTATCTGCATCAATACAATCTTATAAGGTTAATTAACTTTTCAAATGTACAAGAGTTATTTCAAGCAACGCATGCGTATGCTTATAAGGCTAATATTCTTTTAAGTGTTGCCTTATCTACAGTTAGCAAATTAACTTTTGGCAATCGGCGTGTCAGCTCTTTCCAGTTATTATCTTTTGCAAATATATTTTTTAAGATAGGTAAGGCTTTATCTATTTGTTTATTGTTGGCTAATGTAATAGCAGTCCAATACTGCATTTCAAGATTTTGGGGAAACATCTTCATTGATGCTTTATATTCATCCATTGCAGCAGACATATTATTTTTCTCAACGTATAAATCTCCTTTATTCATGTGCTCGTAAGCCACGTGTACTTTGTATAATCTTTGCAATTCTTTTATTGGAGCTTTACTATCATCCACACGGAGATCAACAGTTCGCTCATCCCAGGGTTTCCCATCTGATTTTGCAGGAACGATAATTATTGCTGCAGATTGCTGACCCCGAATATCTCCGCCAGCTTTTTGTGCAGCCTCAAGTGCAAGTATCATTCTTTCTGCTAAAACTTTATTTTTATTTTTTTCATATGCCTGTGACATAGCTGAACAAACTTTATCTGTAAGCATCATATTGCTCTGAACAGAATAGCCATTTCCCTTTATATGTGTAGCATAATCGATACAATTTTTTCCTGTATGAGTTGCCACGTTGCCTTTATTATCAACAATTGCCACCTGCCGAACCTCACGGCCTTCATCATCACTCAGTAATTTATCAAGGGTTTCCTGAGCAGTAAGTCCGGTTTTTAATAATTGTAATCCACGTATACCAAAAGATTTATTTACAAATGATTGAGTAGCTACCGCACCAACTCCGGCCTCTGCCCAACTTACTGCTGTGCCCACAGAAAACCAATGACTTTGCACCGCAACGCCCATTTCTCCTGTTATAGGATCTCTGGCTACAATGGAATAGGTGTGAGCAAGTGGATTATCGGTTTTAAACATTTGTGAGAAAGATGAAAAATAAAAAAGAGAATATAAAAAGATCAAGCTTATTTTTTTCATGCTGGAATTTAAAATAGTTGATGATAATTTTAAAAATGAATCCAATGACCTTTAAATTTTCCATTTGAAAACTCCAGGCTTGGCGCAGGAAATTTGAAAGAACTTAAAAAGGTTAGCAAAACTTTTAATGGTTTGCTGTTCGTTTTTATTTTGCTAAGATCGATATCGGGGGATAAATACCATTGGCGATATCGTTTTATATCACTTCTGTCAAATATTATATTTTCATTTTTATCTCTTGCAATATTGCTGCGGGCACCAAACATACCCTCAGCACCATAGCCCACTGCTATTGCAAACCATTTTGGCACCGGAGCTTTAGGGAAAAAAGATTTTATATCTACGCTTACCCAATCGGTTATTGCATTATAGTCTTTAATAAAACGTTCTGATTGAGACTTTCCGAAAATTTTATCTGCTCTTGCATTCAGCTCAGGGTTTTTGTAATCTTTTCTATGAAATGAAAATTTCAATTTAATCCTTTGATTATCCCACGCAAGCTCCTGTGCAACAAAAATGCCCGACCCTAAAACATTGGCACCAAAATCTCCCACGCTAAAACCATATTCAGCAGAAAACCCATCCAGTACTTCAATTATTAGTTGGTAGGCAACACCGCTAAGGCCGCTATACCATATTCTTTTATTACGTGAAATGCCCGTCCACCGCCACAGTTCATTGCTGCCACGGCTACCTATATATGCGCCATACACATGGCCAACTTTGTCAACCTGAAGCCACTCTGCATTGTCGTTGAAAAAATGAAAATTACTGCGGGGATATTGTGAATACCAGGTAGAGTTGAAGCCTATTAAAACACCGGAGTATGCTATAATATTTGCCGCGGTCATTAGCCGGGCTCTTGTTTTATTATAGGGATAAATCTTAAATCCTGCCTCAGCTTGTCTCTCCTGGTAAAAAGTTTCTGATTTTATTTCAGCGCTATCCTGAGAAAAAACAGGTGAAGCAAATAATACTATAATAAGAGTAGATAGTAATTTCAATAGCCAGTCTCTCATAGTCAGCAAAAATACGCTAGTTGGGTAATTCTGATTTCAAATAATCAAAATTCAATAACTTCCGCCCTTTAAAATATATAAAAATGGATAGCAAAACTCAGGAAAGAATTAATGCATGGCTTACACCAGCGTACGATCAGGCAACGAAAGATGAAATAAATAAATTACAGCAACAAAATCCGGCTGACCTTGAAGATGCCTTTTATAGAGAACTAGAATTTGGTACCGGCGGTTTACGCGGAGTAATGGGTGTTGGCACTAACCGTATGAACCGGTATACCATTGGAATGGCAACCCAGGGATACGCCAATTACTTGAAACAATCTTTTAAAGACGTAAAAGTTGCTATAGCTTATGATTGCAGAAATAATAGTCCTGAATTTTCAAAGATCACGGCGGATATTTTTGCTGCAAACGGCATTAAAGTGTACCTGTTTGAAGCGCTCAGGCCTACCCCTGAATTAAGTTTTGCTATCCGACATTTTGGTTGCCAGGGCGGAGTGGTATGTACAGCATCACACAATCCTAAAGAATACAATGGTTACAAAGCTTATTGGGATGATGGTGCACAAATGGTACCGCCTCACGATAAAAATGTAATTACTGAAGTGGAAAAAATTAAAAGCCTTGATGATGTGAAATGGAGTGGGGGAGAACAGAATATTACTATGATCGGGAAAGAAGTAGATGACATATACATTAAAATGGTAAAGAGCCTTAGCGTTTACCCGGACGTATGCCGGGCTCAGCACGATCTTAAAATTGTTTACACACCTATACATGGTGCTGGTATTACATTGGTGCCCCAGGTATTAAAAAGTTATGGATTTGATAATGTGCATATAGTTGAAGAGCAGGCTACGCCAAACGGAAATTTTCCAACAGTAAATTATCCTAACCCGGAGGAAAGAGAAACCATGAGCATCGGTTTACAAAAGGCAAAAGATCTGGATGCAGATATTTTATTAGGGACCGACCCTGATGGAGACCGTGTTGGCATTGGAATGAAAAATCATAAAGATGAATGGGTATTAATGAATGGAAACCAAACCGCATTGCTGGCTTTTAATTATATGATTGAAGCAAGAAAAACAAAGGGTATTGCCCGGCCTAATGATATGGTAGTTAAGACTATTGTTACCACAGATATGATTGATAAGATTGCTAAAGAAAATAATATTGCCTGCTATAATGTGCTTACCGGTTTTAAATGGATTGCGGAATTGATCAAGGAAAAAGAGGGAAAAGAAAATTATGTAATTGGCGGCGAAGAAAGTTTTGGATTGATGATAGGGGATAAGATAAGAGATAAAGATGCTGTAAGTGCTGTTGCTCTTATTTGTGAAATGACAGCTTACGAAAAAGATAAAGGAAGAAAATTATTTGATAAGCTCATTGATCTGTATGTGCAATATGGATTGTATAAAGAACATCTGATTTCAATTACCAAAAAAGGAATGAATGGTGCAAAGGAAATTGCAGAGATGATGGAAGGATACAGAAGCAATCCACCACAAAAAATCAATGAATTCGATGTTATTCAACTGCTTGATTATCAAAATCAAACAGATGTTACCTTAAAAACCGGGCAAAGTAACAAAATTAACCTTCCTAAGAGCAATGTTTTGCAATTTGTTCTGGAAGATGGCAGTAAAATTTCTGCTCGCCCGAGTGGAACTGAGCCTAAAATAAAGTTTTATTTTAGTGTGAATACTAAGTTGAATAATGCAGCAGATTTTGATGTAAAAGAAAAAGAGCTGGATGAAAAGATCGCTGCTATAATTGAAGATATGAAGTTGAGGCTGTAAACATTTTTTATGAAAATCATCCGAAGCATCCAAAACAGAATATATGAGATAAGAGGAGAAAGAATTATGCTAGACTTTGATTTGGCTGCTCTTTATGAAGTAGAGACAAGAGTGCTAAATCAGTCAGTAAAAAGAAACATAAAGCGTTTTCCAAAAGATTTCATGTTTCAGCTTACTAAAGATGAATATGAAGCTTTGAGGTTTCAAATTGAAACCTTAAATCAAAATATGTCATCACAAATTGTGATGACATACCCTGTAAAACGCCCAAATGCCGCTTTACCTTATGCTTTTACAGAACAGGGAGTTGCAATGCTAAGCGGCGTTCTTAATTCTGATAAAGCTATTAACATGAACATAGCAATAATGAGAGCTTTTGTAGAAGTAAGAAAAATTCTATTGAAGCAAAATGATCTAAAAGAACAATTGAAAGAAATAAAGCAAAAGTTAGGCGAGCATGATGCACAGCTAAATCTTATTTATGATGCCATGGAAAATTTGCTGGATGAAAAAGCTGCTCAAAAGAAATGGGATGAAAGAGAAAGAATTGGTTTTCAAAAATAAAATAATGATTTCTGTTCTATTGCATCTCCGCTTAGAAAAGCGTTTACACACAAAATGCTACAGAAAAATAAAAAAATAAGATTGGCTGCTGCTAAGTGAACAATTGCAACATTAGAAACGGAAGTAACTATTTAATCACCAGAAAATCAAAGTTTAGCTACTTAATGCAATTCAAAAAAATGACATTATTTAAACACTCAATTTCAATTCAACTAAGTGCCATGAAGAAATTATTTCTTTTTCCTGTTCTGTTTATTACTATTTCAGTTCATGCTCAGATAAGCAGTTACTTATCTCCACCATATCCCACTTATTTAACCAGCAGCAAAAGTGGCAGTACCATTGCATGGGTGTTTAATGATAAGGGCTCCAGAAATATCTATACAGCGGCTGCAGACAGAAGTAATGTAAAGCGCATTACAAATTATTCCGGTGATGATGGTATGGAAGTGGGTGATGTGCAAATAACATCAGGTGGAGAACAAATTGTATATGTAAGAGGTAACGCTCCAAACCATCGTGGCGAGGCAGCTAACCCAGCTTTCCTCCAAATATCAACAGAACAGGCGATTTATATAACGGATAAAAATGGCATCACAGCAAGAAAGATCGGCAGCGGCACATCTCCGCGAATCTCCCCTGATGGAAACTTGTTGACATTTATTTCAGGAAAACAGGTATGGCTTGCGTCTTTGACAGACACATCAGTAAAACCTTATAAGTTATTTCAATCAAGAGGCAATCAAAATAAAGTCGTATGGTCACCTGATGGCAAAGCAATTGCTTTTGTAAGCAACCGCGGCGATCATTCTTTTATTGGACTATATAACCTGGATAATAAAGCTGTGAATTTTGTTGAAACCAGCATTGATCTGGATGTTTCACCTGTATGGTCGCCCGATGGTAAACAGTTAGCTTATATCCGAATGCCCAATATTAATAATCTGCTACCCTTTACTCCTATCCGGGAGTCAAACCCATGGAGTATACGCATTTATGATTTACCAACCGGCAAAGGAAAAGAAGTATGGAAAGCCACAACAGGCAAAGGAAGCAGGCTATTCAATGATCTTCCTGTGGGAGAAAGTTTATTATGGTGGGGTGCTAACGGTCAACTGATTTTTCCCCTCGAAAAACACGGATGGGTGCATTTATTCGCACTTGATTTAGAAACCGGACACTCACGATTGTTAACTCCCGGAAATGGTGAAGTAGAAAATGTGACCTTATCAAACAACGGGCAAATTGTTTACTACACTACAAACATTGAAGATATTGATCGCAGACATATTTGGCAACTCGATCTTGCATCTGGCAATACCAAACAGTTGACAACGGGCAATGCTATCGAATGGTCGCCTGTGGAAACATCTGCTGGAATTGCATTTTTTCGTTCATCAGCAACACGCCCTGCCTGGCCCGCTGTATTACATCAAAACACTATAAAGGATGTAGCTGAAGAGTTGTTTCCTAAAGATTTTCCGGCTGACCTGGTACATCCTAAAGCAATTACCATTACATCAAGTGACAGCATAAAAAGTTACGCACAACTTTTTTTGCCTCCAGATTATAATTCTGCAAAAAAATATCCTGCCCTTGTTTATATGCACGGTGGATCAAGAAGACAGATGCTGATGGGATTCCATTATTCGCAATATTATTCCAATGCTTATGCACTCCATCAATTTTTTGCACGTAACGGTTATATTGTGCTTTCTCTTAATTATCGCAGCGGCATTGGCTATGGGCTTGATTTTCGTGAGGCATCAAATTATGGTGCAGCAGGAGCAAGTGAAGTAAAAGATGTGATAGCTGCAGGGGCGTATCTGCAAAAAAGAGGAGATGTTTTATCCAATAAAATTGGATTGTGGGGTGCATCTTACGGAGGGTACCTCACTGCTCATGGTTTATCGCAGGCACCTCAAATTTTTTCTGCCGGTGTAGATATCCACGGCGTGCACAACTGGAACGATGAAATTCCAACATTTGCGCAATGGTATGATTATGCAAAATTCCCTGAGATGGCTAAGAAAGCTTTACAGTCGTCACCCGTAAATTTTGTAAAAAACTGGAGAGCACCTGTATTGCTTATTCACGGAGATGATGATCGCAACGTTCCTTTTAGCGAATCAGTAAATATAGCGGAGCAATTGCGCAGGCAAAAAGTACATGTTGAGCAACTGGTATTGCCTGATGAAGTGCATTCGTTTTTACTTTACAAAAGCTGGATAAATGTATTAGAGAGCACCTATGATTTTTTTAACAGGCATCTTAATAAAAAATAATAAGAAATGACGTTTGGCTTGGGTTTTACCTAAAAATATCATTTAAAGTTCTTTGTATTAATAGCTTTAGTGCTGGCAAAGGCTCAATCAAAATTTTTGTTTTTTCATTTCTTTTAATGCCGATAAAAATCCAACACCAAATAACAATGTAATCAAACCGGCGAAATATGGGATTAATTCAGTCATTTTTAGTGTTGTTTATAAGTTTTAAATAAATTCCAAAAGCAAGTATGGAGGGTACCCAAATACCAATAAAGATGGCTTCACT
>MWVW01000203.1_pt1 | contig 14024 bp, 10 predicted proteins | sample 1047191 | NCBI WGS metagenome assembly MWVW01 (sample SAMN06349985, study PRJNA376086) | soil metagenome | isolation source: MtG22-5 sample Antarctic (ecotone) | place: Antarctica
GAAGTTGGAGTATATTCATAATAATCCTGTACAGGAAAGATGGAATTTAGCAGACAGTATGGAAGAGTATAAATATTCTTCAGCAAGGTTTTATGAAACAGGCGTGGATGAATGGGGCTTTCTAACACATTATGCAGGATAACTAAATTCGGTTGTTGGTGACAACAACACCAACAACTGCGTAAAAAATGAATTAATTTGAACAAATGAAAAGCTGCTTATCTGTTTATTTTCTGTTATTAGTTCCTGTCTTCTTGTTTTGCAAAGCCCAGCATATTCCTTGATTGATTGTATGAAGGGGCAAAAGATGCAGGTTATACACTCGGTGTACCGTTTATGACTTTAACTTTCATGGCTCTTTTGGTAATACCTCCTTTGAAGGTTTGTTTGATGGAGATAGCTTCAGACTCTGTATAAAGATGATTAACTTTCATAATCATTGCCAAACCAATGTCACAATCCCGCTAGCTTGCAGCTATCATGTTTACCGACATTGTTGGCTATACTGCATTGATGGGTGAAAATGAAGAAAGAGCATTTCAGTTACTTAATAAAAACCGTGAAATACATCAACCGATTATTGATATATACAACGGAAAACTAATTAAAGAATTAGGAGATGGCATCCTCGCCAGTTTCCCTACCGTTTCCGATGCACTGTTTGCAGCTATACAAATTCAACAGGCCTGTTCTGCATCAAAAGAACTATCACTTCGTATTGGTATTCACGAAGGTGAAATCATTCTTGAGAAAAACGACATTTATGGCGATGCCGTAAATATTGCTTCCCGCATTCAAACCTTAGGTATTCCCGGCTCCATTCTTTTCTCCAAAAAAGTAGCTGATGAAATAAAGAACAAAGCTGAATTTCATACAGTTTCACTGGGCAGCTTCGAATTCAAAAATGTAAATGAGCCTATTGAAGTATTTGCTTTAACCAATGATGGTTTTCCGGTTCCAAAAAGAAGCATGATGGAAGGAAAACTAAAGAAGAAAAATTTTCAAAAACGTAATATAATTGTATCACTCTCATTCATCTTGTTAGCTGTTGCTGCTTTTATTATTTATAAGAAATTCTTTATAAAAAATAATGATGCAGGCATTGATAAATCCATAGCTGTACTTCCTTTTGTTGATATGAGTGCGGGTAAAGACCAGGAATATTTCAGCGATGGGTTAAGCGAAGAGTTACTAAATCTTCTTTCTAAAATATCAGAACTAAAAGTTATAGGCCGTACCTCTTCGTTTTCTTTTAAAGGCAAGAATGAGGACTTGCGGGTAATTGGTGAGAAACTGGGAGTTGCACATATTCTGGAAGGTAGTGTACGAAAACAAGGCAACCAGGTAAAGATCAATGCGAAATTAATTAGCGTAGAGAACGGATACCAACTATGGTCTCAGCAGTTTAACCGCTCACTTGACGATGTATTTGCAATTCAGGAGGAGATTGCCCTTGCCATTACGCAAAACCTCAAAATAACGCTTTTAAAAAACGAAAAGCTGGAAATTGGAAAGGGACTTACACATTCAAAGGAAGCGTATGATGCCTACCTTAAGGGGCGTCATTTCTGGTATCCTCGTAAACTTAAAGAAAGCGAGCAATTCTTTAAGCAAGCTATTGATCTGGATCCTTCTTTTGCCTCCGCTTATGCAGGATTAGCAGTAACCTATGTATTATTTCCATTTTACCGGTTTGGAACGCCTCATGAATCGATGCCTAAAGCACAGGAAGCAGCAGAAAAAGCTATTCAGGCTAATAGTGCACTAGCGGAACCTTACGCCTCGTTGGCCTGGAAGAATTTTATCTACGACTGGAAGCCGGATGATGCAAAAAAATATTTTGAAAAAGCACTGCGGATAAATCCAAATTATTCACCTGTACATTATTGGTACGGTCAGTACCTTGCTTATTATGCATCTGACTCCACGATGGCCATTGCAGAAATGCGTAAAGGACTTGAATTGGATCCGCTGGATCCGGTGGCACATTTTTCTTTGGGTGTTACTTTAAAACAGCTTAATAAACTTAATGAAGCCATACAGGCTTTCAAAACAGCAATTGAATTTAATGTTGAGTATTCAAATGCTTATGTTAATATGGGCTATTGTTATCTGGGGATTGGCAAGACAGATGAAGCGTTTAAAGCATTTAACAAAGCTGCACAGTTATCAAATGACTGGGCTCAGGCAGCCTTAGTTTATTTTTATGTAAATGAAAGAAAACAGGATCAGGCGAAGGCAGCCTTTGATGAACTATTGAAGCGATCTCAAACAGAATATATTCCTAAATCCAGCCTGGCCATGGCCGCATCTTTTTTGGGTCAAAAAGACTTAGCTCATGAACTTTTGAAAAAAGCCTTTGAAGAGCGGGATACTCGTTTAGTCCATTATAAGCTGTTTACAGTACCTCTTCCAAACGATCTCCTTTCTGATCCAAGGAATAAGGAATTATTTGAGCAATTTAAACTTCCAGATTGGCAATAATTGTATTTTAACGTTCAAAGAATAAATCAGTATTTACTTTGACAAAAATCTCAGCTTAAATCTATTCATTATTTCTTTAAAATACTATGCATGTCTTTTTTTACCTTTCATAATATAAATTAATCTATTGTTTCAATCCCGTCAACTTGCTGCCATTATGTTTACCGATATTGTTGGCTATACGGCTTTGATGGGTGATGATGAACAAAAGGCATTTGAGTTGCTGAATAAAAACCGGCAGCTGCAAAAGCCTCTCATTGAAAAACATGGAGGCAGATGGATAAAAGAATTGGGAGATGGCGTGATGGCCAGTTTTGCCACAGCTACTGACGCTGTTCAATGTGCCATTTCCATTCAACAAGCATGTAATAGTATACCTGGTCTGCAATTGCGCATTGGTATTCATCTTGGCGATGTGATGTTTGAAGAGAATGATGTATTTGGTGATGGCGTTAATATCGCCTCACGCCTACAGGCCATTGCCACTCCGGGATCAATCTATATTTCCGAAGCCGTACATAACAATATTGTCAACAAAAAAGAGATCAATACAAAATTTGTACGTGCAGAAACCTTGAAGAATGTAAAAGAACCCGTAAGAATTTACGAGGTAAGTAGTAATCCGGCGAATGCTATGCATAGCTTGAATAAAATAACTAACAAGCCATCATCAAAAAGAAAAAAGATAATTTTTGGTACGATCTCTCTCTTGTTTTTACTGGCCTTGTTAGCTTATTATTTTATTTTCTATAAAAATATTGGCAGTGATAAAAAGCTGGAAGAAAACTCTATTGCCGTTCTTTATTTTGAAAACATGAGCGGCGATTCAACACAGGAATATTTCAGTGATGGAATGACGGAAGAAATTATTTCCCGGCTTTCCGGAATTAGCGGCTTGAAAGTAAAAAGCCGCACTTCTGTTATTCAGTATAAAAAGCAAACAAAAAATTTAAAACAAATTGCAAGCGAACTAGGCATAAACAATATACTGGAGGGAAGTGTACGTCAGCAAGGAAATATGGTTCGCATTACAGCTCAATTAATAAATGCACAAACCGATGAACACATCTGGAGTGAAAATTACGATCGGGAGCTAAAAGATATATTCGCTGTGCAGTCTGATATTGCACAACAGATTGCAAAAAAATTTAAGATCAATCTTTCAAATGAAACCAAAAGAAAACTGGTCACTCCTCCCACGCTCAACATGCAGGCTTATGATAAATATTTAAAAGCCAGTAGCCTTTCATTTATCAATCATGGATTAGGTGGTAAACAACTAAGCACACAAAAAGCCATATTTCTTTTAAAGCAAGCCATTCAACTCGATCCTGATTTTGCAGACGCTTTTGCTTTATTAAGTCAAAATTATTCATATTATAGTTTGGTTGCGGATGACCCGCAGCGGTGGCTTGATTCTGGATTGATATTAGCCAGAAAGGCAATTGAACTTAATCCTGAACGGGAACGGGGTTATATTGCTATAGCAAGAGTTAAACGATCGCAGGGACATTTTGATGAGGCTTTAAAGTGGTTGCTTAAAGCTCATGAAATAGTACCTTTTTCAACAGCCGGAAGTATTGCCCATACCTACCTGCGAAAGAATGACTATGCAAGTACATTTGAATGGATAATGAAGGCTAAGGAATACGACCCTGCAGAAACAGCCAATTATTTGAATACAGAAAGTTCTCTTTACTTTAACCTGGGGCTTCTTGATTCAATGAAAAATAGTCTTTACAATGCAAAAAGAATAAAAAGCGAATCCCAAGAAATTGACGAGGCTGCTATGACATATTTTTGGTTTACAGGGAATGAAGAAGAATATATAAGACTGATAAAAAAAATGGTTACGGAGGATGACAAGGAGCTTACTTACCGTTTAGGGCTATTTTATTTTTTTCAGCGGGATTGGCAGGTTGCCGATTCATTTTCCAGGCTTTCATCTAAACCGGATGATATGGATGCCGGTCTTATTAAAATACAACTGGGAAATAGGGAACTGGGAAAAAAGTTTCTTGATGAGGCTATCAAAAGAAGACTCCACTTTGTAGGCTTTAATGATAGCTGGCACAATTACGATATCAGCCGTTGTTATGCCGCATTGCAGGACCGCCGGTATATTGAATACCTCAATAAGGCTATTCAGAGAGGCTGGCATGTGTATACCTGGTTTGAAAACGATCCATTCTTTGACTTAGTAAGAGAAACGCCGGAATTCAAAAAGCTTCGGCAAAAGACATACGAAAGAAATGAACGCTACAAAGCAGATCTGTATGCAGCGATAAAGCGTTATGCAAATTCGTGAATGTCTAATTTTTAAGAAAAATGATGTAAAAGCCAGTACTTCGCACTATAAATCTTTGGCAGGAATTTTTTTGATATTGCCAGCTTTATCAGCAACAACCAAATAGGAATTTTTTGACTTAGTTTCTGCAATAACATTTTCAATAGCTTTATCTAAAGCAATTTTTATTTTATCGCTGAGGTCTTCTCTTTTTTTTGGAGTATTCATTTACCAGAAATTATATTGAACAACTCTAAATTAATAACATTTTCTTCTCCCTCTATGCTTTTTGCAACCAACTGATACTCACTTCCTGAGTTGTCATAGACATACCAGTCATTTGCTTCAGTGGCGTAGCGGGAAAAATTTCGCAACCCTTTATAATACCTTCTTTCGATTATATCTTTTGGAATGCTGTGCCCACCTTTACTTACCCTTATAGCAACCCTCTCAATAGCGAGGTTCACACTGTTCAGATAAACAAAAAAAAATGTAATTCCATATCCTTTCTCTTTTGCTTTTTTGATAAAGGTGAAATATGTCAAGCCCGAAAGTGTTGTTTCAAAAGAAAAACTTTGTGATTTTTCTATTAGCTGTTCTAATCGTTCAAGCATTATCCTCCCTGCTTGAAATGCAACTCCTGAGGAATTGAAGGGTGATAATCCTCTCGCAATTTCATCAGCATTGACAAACTCTACCGTTTTGAAAACTTCCGGCAAAAGATTATAAGCTGCAGTTGTTTTTCCTGCGCCATTACATCCCCCTATGATATAAATATCAGGCATACATAAGATCTTTAATAACCTAACAGTTTCTGAATCATGGCATCCAATCTCGCCTTCGCCATAAAATTTTTTTCCAGCTCAATATTAAAAGGAATGGCCGTATCCAGTGATGCACATCGCATCACTGGTGCATCTAAATATTCAAAACAATTCTCTGTAATCCATGCTGATATTTCACCGGCAATGCCGCCTGTTAGGGTATCTTCATGTAAAAGCAAAACTTTACCGGTACGTTTTACTGTTGCTCTGATGGCTTCGTAATCCAATGGTAATAACGTTCTTAAATCTAAAATACCAATAGAAATTTCCGGATGCTCCGCTGCATAGTTTTCCGCCCAATGTACACCGGCCCCATAGGTGATAATGGAAATATCATCACCGCTTTGAACATGACGGGCCTTCCCTATTTCAATTTCATAATATTCACGCGGGACAGGCCCGGTAACACTGCGGTATAAAGCCTTATGCTCAAAATACATCACCGGGTTTGGATCGTTGATGGCAGCAATTAATAAACCCTTTGCATCCATAGGCGTGGATGGATATACAACTTTCAATCCGGGAGTATGAACAAACCATGCTTCATTGCTTTGCGAATGAAAAGGACCTGCCCCAACCCCGCCGCCTGTTGGCATTCGTATTACAACATCAGCATTTTGCCCCCAGCGATAATGAATTTTTGCCAGGTTATTAATGATCTGGTTGAACCCTACTGTTACAAAATCTGCAAATTGCATTTCCATCACGGTCTTATACCCTTCTAAGGACATACCGAGGCAGGCGCCTACAATTGCACTTTCGCAAAGCGGCGTATTGCGTACTCTTTCCTTTCCAAATTCTTCTACAAAACCTTCAGTAATTTTAAAAGCGCCTCCATATTCCGCAATGTCCTGCCCCATTAAAACCAAATTGGAATGTTGCTGCATGCTTTGTTGGAGGCCTTCTTTGATGGCGTCGATAAACCTCACCCCTCCCCTCTCCATCAAAGATGGAGAGGGAGAAAAACGAGCGCTGCGCTCCTTGCTTGTCGAAGTATCATTATAATCAGCAGTTTTTTTCTTAGGCGAGGGCTGAGCCCTGGCTGTTCCCCTCTCTATCGAAGATGGAGAGGGGTTAGGGGTGAGGTACACATCCCCCAACTCATCTTCGGTATTGACAACAATTGGCTTACTATCAAATCCAGTCTTTAACTCCCTTTCAATTTTTTCTTTCATTTCCAATCTGAGGTCGGCGATTTTCTTATCACTTAATACGTTTTCTTTCAATAGCCAATTTTCATAATTTTTTATCGGGTCTTTGGCATTCCATTCTTCAAACAATGCCTGAGGAACATATTTGGTGCCGCTGGCCTCTTCGTGTCCACGCATCCGAAAGGTCATACACTCAATCAAGTAGGGTTTTTTATTTTCAATACAGTAATTGCGAACACCCTTTACTGTATCGTAAACCGTTAAAATATTATTACCATTTATGACCACCGATTCCATGCCATAGCCTTTGGCACGATCCGCTAATTGTGCACATTTATATTGCTCACTTACCGGCGTACTCAATCCATAACCATTATTTTCTATAATGAAAATCACGGGCAAATCCCATACAGCAGCCACGTTCAAAGCCTCATGGAAATCACCTTCACTGGTGCCCCCTTCACCTGTAAATGTGAGGGAAACCTTAGTCTCTTTTTTCAATTTATATGCTAAAGCCACGCCATCGGCAATGGCTAATTGCGGTCCTAAGTGAGAAATCATCCCACAGATGAAATGTTCTTTACTTCCAAAATGAAAGCTTCTTTCGCGGCCCTTGCTATAACCATCCTGTGCACCCTGCCATTGTTTAAATAATTTGTGTAATGGCATGTTGCGGGAGGTAAATACACCGAGGTTTCTATGCAGGGGCATTATCCATTCATCTGGCTGCAAAGCCTGGGTAGCACCAACGGAAATTGCTTCCTGTCCAATACCGCTAAACCACTTGGAAATACGGCCCTGTCGTAATAAAAGCAGCATTTTTTCTTCGATCAAACGGGGCCATAAAAGGTTTGTGTAGAGATGTAATAATTGTTCATCAGATAATTCCCTTCGCTGAAATTCCATTATATTGAATTAAAAAGCGAATGTATTAATCCTAATCAACAAACATGTTCAGAATATAACTGATAGTAGAAACGATTAAACTGAATATAATAGCAGAAACCCAGCCATCTACCGAAAAGCCAGCGATAAAATAATCTGCCAGCTTAACAATGATGGCATTTATGATTAATAAAAATAATCCAAGCGTGATAATGGTAATGGGTATAGTTAGAATTACAAGTAAGGGCTTAACAAAAGTATTTAAAGCGGCTAACACCAATGCTACTATGATAGTGGTTTTAAGATCAGGACTTAGTTGCACACTGTCCATAAAATAATCAGCTACAAAAACGGCAACCGCAGTAATAATTACTTTGATAAGAAAACTCATAAAAATACTGTTTTGTCTGAACCAGGATTAGGGGTGGATTAAATGATCAATAGGAAATGAATGCTCAATATTAGATATTAAATTTTCAATATTGAATTCTCAATTACACAACAACCAGCTCGTAGAAATTTTCTGGTACTAAATATTTATTGGCTAATGCGTGGAGTTCTTCTGCTTTACTGGTTTTGATTGTATTGATCTGCTGGTAGAAGTAATCTTCCGGCAGGTCGTTTAAAATAATATTTTTCCAGCGGTTAATTATATGGAAAGGCCCATCCAGGTCGCCTAAAATAGAACCCATCATAAAGTTTTGCACTAATAAAAGTTCTTCCGCTCCTACGGGTTCATTTCGTAACCTTTCCATTTCTTTATACACTTCTGCTAATGTAGCTTCACAAACATCGCGGCCTGCTTCTGTGCTTACCATCCACGCACTTTGTTGCCGGTGACTTTGTAAATAGCTGTGTATGCCATAGGTATAACCTTTGTCTTCGCGGATATTGCTCATTAACCTCGAGCCAAAAAAACCACCAAACAAATTATTAAGGAGTTGCACTTTTATAAAATCCGGGTGATGACGATTAGGAAAATGACTTGACATGCGAATGGCGCCTTGTACACCACTTGGATCATTTGTTACCCTGTGTTTTTTTTCTACAACGGATGTTACAGCAATATTTTGGATTTCAACAGGCTTATTATTTAAGTCGCCAAGACTTTCATTTAATATTTCAAACAGATTAGCTGGCAATTTACCCGCTACAAATACCACCAATTTTCCATTGAGATAGTAGTCTTTGTAAAAATTGATAACCTCTTCTCTGTGCAACGCATCAAAATCTTCAAAACGGGTATAACGGCCATAGGGATGATGCTCGCCAAACACATAAGCATCAATTAATCTTCCGGCAACAAAATCACTTTTTTTTAAATTGACATTTAACCGTTGCTTCATGTTTTGCTTGTAAATGTCAAGTTCTGGTTCCGGAAAAATGGAATCAGTCAGCAATTCTTTCACCACTGGCATTAATTCTTTTAAATGCTTTGTCAGCGAATGAAGGGTAAGAGTAGCTGTTTCGTTTTGTGATGCCCTGTTTAAATAGGAGCCATAGTATTCAAAATGTTCATTAATGGCAAAAGCATTTTTTGTGGTGGTCCCGTTCTTTAATAAAAAATTAGCAGTAGCCGCAATGAGGTTTTTATTTTCAAACCAGTTACCTGCCCGATAAACACATTCAACCATCACCACTTCTTCGGCACCTGCGTTAATCGCATACACATCCACACCATTGTTCAAAGTATATTTTTGGTAAGGTTTCAGTTTTAAATCAAACTCCACGGCATCCTTAATTGGCGGCGCAACTTTTCTTTTCAGCATATTTATACGGTTCATAAAATAGAGGAGCAAAAGAAGAACAATAATCTCATTGGCGATAAAAAAAACAAAAATAACTTTACGTTTCTACAAAATCTTTCTCATGCATTGCATCCCTTTTCTTCTATTGGCTTTTGCTTCTTCTTACCTGCATTGTACAAAAAAAACTTTTCCGGTAGCCGGGGTCCCACCATCACAGCCAACACAATTGATAAGGGAATGGAAATTTGAATCAGCCCCAGGCTGGGATGATGAATTTACAACTGACGGTAAACCGGATGCAACGAAATGGGGCTATGATACGGGTGGCAGCGGCTGGGGTAACAATGAGCTGGAGTACTATACAGCCGGCAATAATGTAAACATAAAAAATGGCATACTAATAATTGAAACCAGAAGAGAGGAAAAAGGAGGCCGCAAATACACCTCTACCCGCCTGGTCAGTAAAAACAAAGGCGATTTCTTATATGGACGTTTTGAAGCGAAAGCTAAACTACCACGTGGGCGTGGGTTGTGGCCTGCCATCTGGATGCTACCGACCGATTGGGTGTACGGCGGTTGGCCAAAATCAGGCGAGATTGATATAATGGAACAAGTAGGTTACGACCCGTTAAAAGTGCACATGAGCGTTCATACAGAAAGTTATAACCATGTAAAAGGGACACAAAAATCAGCCTTTACAACAGTGCCAACAGCTATGGACGCTTTTCATTTATACCGTGTGGACTGGACGCCTGACCGCATTCAGGGTTATATTGATGATGTATTGGTATTTACCTTTGAGAATGAACGTAAAACTTTTAATGAATGGCCTTTTGATAAAAAATTCCACTGGCTGTTAAATGTAGCTGTCGGTGGCAATTGGGGCGGGGCACAAGGCGTGGACGATAGTATTTTTCCAGCAACAATGGAAATAGATTATGTACGGGTGTATAAACTAATACAGTAATACTAACTTTTGCTGTAATAGTACAATGTACTGCAATTGGTATCCTGGAAAATAATATTGCTTTCCTGCTGTATTTCTTCTGCCGTTACTTTGTTGTAGCGGTCTAATTCTGTATTCATTAAAGAGGCATCACCAAGTAATTCATAAAACGCAAGGCTGTTTGCACGGTTCATTACACTCATATCCTCAAAAGCAATCATGCTTTCTGTTTTATTCTTTACTTTTTGCAATTCCGCTTCACTTACTTTTTCATTTTTCATTTTTTCTAATTCTTCGCTGATGGCAATTTCTGCGTCTTCCATTTTTACTCCTTTTACCAGTTTCCCTTCAATAGTTAATAAACCTGCATCAACTGTTCCCGAATGATGGCATTCAATATTGCTGAACAACTGTTTTTCTTTTACCAGCGACTGGTACAGCCGTGAGGAACCCCCACCGCTAAGTATCTCAGTAACCAGGTCAGATATGTAATAACGCTGATCAAGACGCGTATAAATATGCCAGCATTTATACAAAGCATCTAAGGGCACGTCGGCATGAACTTCTAATTTTCTTAAAGCTGACTGAGCAGGTTCTATAGGCAATTGACGTGAATATTTTTCACCACTTTCAATAGGACCAAACCATTTTTCTGCTAGTGTTTTTACATGGTCTACGGTTACATTTCCGGCAACCACCATTATAGCATTAGAAGGGCGATAATGCTTAAAGAAAAAATTCTTTACATCTTCTAATGTAGCATTTTCAATATGCGATAATTCTTTACCAATGGTCATCCAACGATAAGGATGCACCTGGTAGGCCAGTTCACGCATTTTTAACCAAACATCACCATACGGCTTGTTCAGGTAATGTTCTCTAAATTCTTCGCAAACTACTTTCCGCTGTACTTCCAGACTTTTTTTTGTAAATGCCAGTGATAACATACGATCGCTTTCAAGCCAAAAAGCTGTTTCTAAATTTTCAGCTGGCAACTGTATATAATAGTTTGTGAGGTCATTGGTTGTATAGGCATTGTTTTCGCCACCGGCCATTTGAAGCGGATCGTCGTACTCCGGGATATTTACCGAACCCCCAAACATTAAATGTTCAAAAAGGTGAGCAAAACCGGTGCGGTATGGATCTTCATCTTTAGAGCCGACATCATACATAACGTTTATAACAGCCATTGGTGTTGAAGTATCCTGGTGCACAATTACTCTTAGTCCATTGGATAAGGTAAAGCGTTCAAAATTGAGCATAAGGTTGCAAAAGTAATAAACGTAGCACGAGAAAAATGTAAAGCTTAGTGAAGAATGCTTTTTACTTTAAATTGAAATTCCATCAATTCATCGCCGCGTTTTACGATGATCTTTATTTGATTACCTGCATTTTGCAAGCTGGCTTTTAAGTGCTGTAAATTTTGTTCAAAATTTTTATTGACCGCTATTACTATATCGCCCTCTTTTACGCCGACTTTTTCAGCAGGAGAATCTTTAGCCACATCACCAATAATAATTAATCCATTTACAAAATACAATTCAATACCACTGTAGGCATAATCAAAGGGGTCTCCAAAATGAGAATTAGGTACCAGATAAATATCACGGTTACTGTAGTTTAAAATAATATTGAACCGTCGCAAAATGTCACTGCCAATTAAACCCCCTAAATATGGGTAAGAGGTAACATTATAAGTATCCTCAAAAATATATATCGGTACATTTCGAAACCGGTACGGGCCTAACTTAGCCTCCTTTATCACCGTCATATGCATATCAATTTTGCCGCCAAGTCCTTCTGCTTCTTTGGCGTACAACCTTCGTTTTTTACGCAGTATAGCGCTGTCTTTTATAAAATCTGTGCTGAGCATTAAGTTTAAACCTGCACCGAGGTCAAACAAAAAACGCGCATTAATAGTCTCCTCATCCTTTACACGCAGAAGGTGGACCGGTAAAGTAGAAATAACAGGCTTAAGCAGGTATCCGCCTCGTGGATATTTCATACTGCCTCTTGACCAAAATTCAATATAGGAACTATCATAATCTAATTTAATAATGTAACGGCTAAGCACAGAGTAGCCAATAATACCATCAATTTGTTCGCCATATACAGTGGTTAGTATGCGGTAATCATTAATATGAAAATTAAGATTCTCAACAGTAAGCCTGGGAAAATTGAGTTTCTGGTTATTAAAAAAACTTACATTTCTAATGCCGGCAATGCCACGGATGGTTCTATCAGAGGGGGTTGGTGTTATACCAAAATATTTGATGGTAGTTGAGTCAAGCGAAATACCCCCACTACCACTATCTAAAATAAAATTTAATGTATCCGGGTAAGAGGCAAGTGTCGCCTTCAACAGCACTACACCACCGGTTAGTTGAGAAAACCGGAAACGGGTCAACAATTTAGACTGTTCAATAAATTCTTCCTGGGCAGAAGAAATTAACTGCAACATGGAACATATAATAACCAGGCAGATTTTACGCATGAATTTTGGGTGGCTTTAGGTAAGACAATAACAAAGGGTCTAATGTTGCAACTGTCAACCATATACTAAAATAGGTGATATGTGTTATCCGACAAACCTCATAACACTATTTGCGTCAATTGGTGCTTAATTTTACAAAATGGATCTCTCTCAACTTTATAATAAAGCGCTGCGATTTGTCCGTGAGGACTCTCCAAAGGAGTCCTTCGCGACCTGCGGAGAATTTTTAACTACTGAAGAAGGCATTTTTCTTTTTGAGCAGGCGCCCCTCACAGATTTAATGCTTATTGCAGATACACTGCGAAAAAAGCAAGTGCCCCATGGAAAAGTTACCTGGCAGATAGATAGGAATGTAAATACAACAAATGTCTGCATTGCTAATTGTAAATTCTGTAATTTTTACCGCATACCCGGTTCCCCGGAAGCATATATCACGGACATGCCTACCTACCGTAAAAAAATAAAAGAAACCATCCGTTATGGTGGTGACCAGTTATTACTACAAGGCGGTCATCATCCAGCACTTGGATTAGATTTTTATACGAACACTTTCCGCCAGATTAAAGAAGAATTTCCGGAAATAAAGCTGCACACACTTGGCCCTCCCGAAGTGGCGCATATTTGCAAGGTTAGTAAGATCAGCCACAAAGAAGCGCTGCAGGCATTGAAAGATGCAGGTATGGATAGCTTGCCCGGAGCCGGTGCCGAAATTTTAGTGGACAGGGTGCGCCGTTTAATTTCAAAAGGAAAATGCGGCGCCGATGAATGGCTGGCCATCATGCACGAAGCACATAAATTAAACATCACCACTTCTGCCACTATGATGTTTGGCCATGTGGAAACGATCAGGGAACGATTTGAACATTTAGTAAAACTCCGGGAGGTGCAGGCTAAAAAACCAGAAGATGCTAAAGGTTTTCTTGCTTTTATTCCCTGGACCTTCCAGGATGTAGATACCTTACTTACTAAAATACGTGGTGTGCATAATTTAACCACACCAGAAGAATACATTCGTATGATTGCCATCAGCCGCATTATGCTGCCGAATATTAAAAACATACAGGCATCCTGGTTAACTGTAGGAAAGCAGACTGCACAACTTTGCCTGCACGCCGGTGCAAATGATTTTGGTTCTATTATGATAGAAGAAAATGTGGTAAGCGCTGCCGGCGCCCCACACCGCTTTACCTACAGAACTATACAAG
>MWVW01000204.1_pt1 | contig 14018 bp, 12 predicted proteins | sample 1047191 | NCBI WGS metagenome assembly MWVW01 (sample SAMN06349985, study PRJNA376086) | soil metagenome | isolation source: MtG22-5 sample Antarctic (ecotone) | place: Antarctica
GCCTTGTTTAGCCACATATCCTTTGTCCATCAGGATTCCTTCATTTACACGATCACTTCTCCAAAGGCAAAAATCATAGGCTTGTCTCCAGCTTACACCAACTACAGGGTAGTCATTAAAACCAGGATGACGAAAATAATATTCCACCAATGGCTCATTATAACTTAGTTCACTCCGCCAAACCAAGGTATCTGGTAAGGCAGCATCTATAATTTTGCGATTATTTGGGTCTGCTTCTGGATCAAATATGCGGTTTAGCCAATGAATGTACTCACGATAGTGAACGTTAGCTACCTCTGTACGGTCAATATAAAAAGAAGGAACAGTTACGCGGCGAGGGATATTATTCCAGTCGCCCATTACATCTTCCTCTGTCTGACCCATTGTAAACGTACCACCTTGAACAAAAACCAAACCCGGACCGGTAGCCTGGTCTTTTGATTTTGCAACCTGGAAACCACCCATATTCTTGTCATTGTAGTTCCAGCCGGTAGCTTCTGATTTTTCTGGCTTCTTTTTTAGGAAGGGAATACCATTTTTACAGGATGCCATTAAAACGGCAAAGGATAAAAGGATTAAAAGATTTTTCACTTGCATAGTGTTTATTTTGTCTTTTCTAAAGGGACACATGGAAATCATGTGCTTTTTTTGAACCTATGTTTGGAATAACTTTAACGACAGCCGAGGACAAATTATTGTGATTCCAACTTAGTTTTCCTAAAGCATCTGCGAATATAGAAACATAGATTTTAAATAAAGAGCGGAAATCCTCTTTTTTCGTGTTAATTCTACGATACATTATGCGTGTTTTGTGCAGAAAGTTTTTGTTAATTATTGTGCTCTATGGGTTTAGCAATTTAGGGCAGGCACAAAGAATTTATAAACAACATTCTGTACTTTCTTCGGGCAACTGGTATAAAATTGCCATTACTTCCGGGGGAGTTTATAAAATAGATATTTCTTTTTTAGCAGGGTTAGGTGTTACTGGTAATATTCCTTCTACACAAATCAGGCTTTTTGGCAAACAAGGCGGTATGTTACCCGAGGTTAATAACCAACCTTATACAGATGACCTGGACGAAATAGCCTTGTCGGTTGTAGATGGTGGAGATGGTGTTTTGAACGGAAGTGATTATATTTTATTTTATGCGACAGGGCCACATCAATGGATTAAAGATTCGGCAAACAAAAGGTTTAGTCATGTAAAAAATCTTTATTCAGAAAGGGCCTTTTTTTATCTAAGTATTGGAGGTGCCGGTAAGCGCATACAAGTACAGACTTCTTCTCCTTTAGCAATTACCTCTGTTACTTCTTTTGATGAACGTCATTTTCATGAAACTGATTCTGTAAACTTCTTATCGAGTGGTAAACAATGGTTTGGAGAAGAACTAAGCAACTTACCCGGTCATTCCCTTACCCGGCAATTCTCAATTCCTGCTTTTTCTATTGTACAAAATCAACCTTTTACTCTCATTTCAAATGTAGTTGCCCGGTCGGTTAATGTTTCCAGCCAGTTTAATGTTTCATTAAATGGTGGGGCATTATTGCAATTGAACGTTCCGCCTATTAGTGGGGGATTATATGATCAGTTTGCACAGCAAGCTCAACAAATTACTACATCTAACTTTGCAGGCAATGCTATTACTCTTGCCTATCAATATCTTCCCGGGAGTTTTAATTCGCAGGGGTGGATCAATTGGTTTGAAGTTTTTTATCGTCGACAGCTTAGCCTGCCTGTAAATGGCCAATTGCTTTTTAGGGATTGGAACAGTATAGGAAATACTGCCGCTGAATTTAGAATTACGGGTGCAGATAATAATACGCAGGTATGGGATATAAGCAATTCTTCATTACCTGTAAAAATGAATACAATAATAAATGGAGGCGAAATAAAATTTGCAAATGATGCACAGGCATTACATGAATATGTTTCTTTCTCCAATTCTTTTTTAACCCCGCAGTCAGTTGGTAAAATTCCTAACCAGGATCTACACAATACCGTAGAAACAGATTATTTTATTATCAGCCACCCGGCTTTTTTGATGGAGGCACAACGTCTTGCAAAATTTCATGAGCAAAGAAATGCATTGCGTGCACTTGTAATAACCACCGACCAGATATATAATGAATTTTCCAGCGGCATTCCTGACCCGACCGCTTTCAGGGATTTTATAAAAATGTATTATGATAAATACAGGAGTACCTGGACGCAAAAAGGTAAATACTTAGCCTTGGTTGGAAAATCAAGCTTTGACTATAAAGACCTGCTGAAGAACAACACAAATTTTGTTCCCGGGTACCAAAGTGCAAGTTCCTTAGACCCGCTTTCCACTTATACATCAGATGATTTTTTTGGATTTTTGGATGATAATGAAAACATCAATTCCGGTTTAATTATTAATCAATTAGACGTTGGCATAGGACGCATCCCGGTAAAAAATATTGAGGAGGCTAAAAATTTTGTTGATAAAGTGGAAGCTTATCATACTGCCGCCTCATTAGGTCCATGGAGAAATAACCTGAACTTTATTGCAGATGATGAAGATTTTAATTTGCATTTGCAGGATGCTGAAGTGATAACCAATACTACTTTATCTACTGCACCTAATTTTAATTTGCAAAAAATTTATTTAGATGCATTTCGACAGGAAGGAGGTTCGGCCGGCGGTCGCTATCCACAGGCAAGCGAAATGATAAATAATAATATTTTTAATGGAACATTGATCTGGAATTATAGTGGGCATGGCGGCGCTCAACGTCTCGCGGAAGAAGTAGTAATTGATCAGCAAATTGTAAATAACTGGAATAATGCTAACCGCCTTCCTCTTTTTATTACAGCCACTTGCGATTTTGCTCCCTATGATAACCCCACGGCAAACTCTTTAGGGGAAAATTTACTGCTACGACTTAAAACCGGCGCCATCGCTTTAATGACAACAACGCGGCTTGTATTTGCTTTCAGTAATCGGATAATGAATGATAATTACCTGCAGTTTGCTCTACATCCAGATAGTAGCGGACGTTATAAAACATTGGGAGAAGCTGTAATGTCCGCCAAAAATTATACCTATCAAAGCAGCGGAGATGTAGTGAATAACAGGAAGTTTGCATTGTTAGGCGATCCTGCCATGACGCTTGGTTTCCCGCAGCTTAAAGTAAAACCGTTGACTGTAAATGGTAAAAACATTTCTTTGGGTGCTGATACTTTAAGCGCCACTGAATTTGTAAAAATTGAAGGTGAAGTTTCAGATAATACTGGCAGCCGCATCAACAACTTTAATGGAACAGTCTATTTATCGTTGTTTGATAAACCTCAATCTATTACAACGCTTGCAAACGATCCTACCAGCCAACCGGTTTCTTTTCAAACGCAAACAGCCACCCTATTCAAGGGAAAGGTCACAGCTTCTAACGGCGCTTTTGCATTTAATTTTAAATTACCAAAAGATATTAATTTTCAATACGGCGCCGGAAAATTGAGTTTTTATGCACAGGATGGCGTAAAAGATGGCGCCGGGTTTTCTAATGATATTTTAATAGGCGGCATTAGTACAGGAAACACATCAGATAAGGAAGGGCCTATAATAAAAGCTTATTTAAATGATGAACGTTTTGTAAATGGAAGCATCACTTCGCACAACCCTGTCCTTCTTGTCAAACTATCCGATTCATCGGGTATTAATACAGGTAATGCAGGTATTGACCACGATATTGTAGCTACCCTCGATGGTGACAATAGAAAATATTTCGTATTGAACGATTTTTATGAAACTGATCTTGACAGTTACCAGGAAGGAAGCCTTCGCTTTCAATTACCGGAACTTTTGCCGGGGCAACATTTTTTAAAGATCAAAGCATGGGATGTACTGAATAATTCCAGCGAATATATCCTGGAATTTACCGTTACCAACACTGCTGAAATAATATTGGATCATGTTTTAAATTATCCAAACCCTTTTACAACACGTACTGCTTTCTGGTTTGAACATAACCAGCCAGCTACAGATTTACAGGTAAGGGTGGAGATATTTTCAGTAGGAGGAAGGATAATAAAAACACTTAAAAAAACAATAAATACAGATGGAACCCGTTCGAACGATATTGAATGGGACGGAAGAGATGAATATGGCGATAAAGTTGCTCGTGGCGTTTATCTCTATCGTTTAACCGTTCAGCGAATGGATGGCAAAAAAGCCACTAAACTCCAACGTCTCGTGGTAATTCGTTAAAATAAAAGATCATTTTTATTTTGCATATAACCAAAACTGTATATTTTCACACTCCTTTTAAAAAAGTTCTATGAGATCAACCGCCTTGAAACTAACCACTATTACCCTATTGTGTGTTAGTATTTTATCCGTAAATGCACAAACTGCCCGTCCTATTAATGTAGTAACAACCGCTGTTCCTTTTTTACGTATTTCTCCCGATGCACGATCTGGTGGCATGGGCGATCTTTCCATTGCCACAAACCCTGATGCGAGTTCCTCTTTTTTTAATATTGGTAAAGTGCCATTTAATACATCAACTGCTGGGATAACGCTTACATATACACCCTGGTTAAAAAAACTGGTAAACGATGTTTACCTCGCATCTGTGGCCGGTTATTATAAGCTCGATGAGCAACAAGCCATTTCAGGTTCGTTACGTTATTTCAGCCTGGGTCAAATTCAATTTACAAATGAAAATGGTGGCTTGGAAAGTACCGGTAACCCCCGTGAATTTGGGGTAGATATCGGTTATTCCAGGAAGCTTTCTGATCGTTCCGGTTTTGGCGTAGGATTAAAATATATACACTCTAACCTTGCTGCAGGTTCTTCTAATGGGAGTAACTACCAGCCCGGTAATGCAGTAGCAGGAGATTTGGGTTTTTATCATAATCGCCAGAACGAATCCGGCGAGGGTTTTTCATTTGGTGTCGCTATTACTAACCTCGGTTCTAAGATTGCCTATACCGATAATGCGGATCAGAAAGATTTTATTCCAGCCAACTTAGGCCTTGGTACTACTTATACTAAAGTTATTGATGAAAGCAATAAAATTTCTTTTGGTGTTGATGTAAATAAATTATTAGTGCCCACTCCTCCTGCCAGTTTTGATTCTATCCCCCTTGCGAATTATCGTAGCCAGGGAGTTTTAGGAAGCTGGTTTAAGTCTTTTGGTGATGCCCCGGGAGGTTTTGGTGAAGAGCTGAGGGAATTTCAGGTTTCTGTTGGCGGGGAGTATTGGTATAACAACCAGTTTGCTTTACGTGCCGGTTATTTTTATGAAGATAAAACCAAGGGGAACCGACGATATTTTACAACTGGTGTTGGCGTAAAATATAATGTGTTTGGTTTAAATTTTTCTTATCTCGTTCCTTCAGGTGGTTCCGGCAGTAATCAAAATCCTTTGTCAAATACGCTTCGTTTTTCTTTAGTGTTTGACCTGGACGCTGCTACCCCGGAATAAAGTCAGAAGTACAAAGTCAGAAATACGAACTCAGAAATACGAGCCAGTCAATATAATCTGTGAACTACAAACTATTGCCTCGCATCTGCGGTAAGACTGTGCAAATTTCAATTAACTTCGAATCAACATAATTTAAATACAATGTTATACGGCCAAGTGAGCATAGACCCTGAAATTATGAGTGGTGCCCCTGTCTTTGCAGGGACAAGAGTACTAATTCAAAATCTCTTTGATTATATTGAAGGAGGCGAAGACCTTTCAGAATTTTTAGACGACTTTCCATCCGTATCAAAAGAAGCAGCTTTGGCAGTTTTGGAGATGGCAAAAAAATCTTTGACAACTGAAAAAATGCTTCATGAAAATTTTGCTTGACGAAAGTTTGCCCCGAAAATTACGTAACGATTTTACTGCAGAACATGAAGTTTGGACAGTTCGGGATACGGGATGGTTAGGTAAAAAGAATGGTGAGTTGCTTAAGCTTATGACTGACAATAGATTTGAGTTGTTTATAACGGTTGATCAAAACTTACAATTCCAACAAAACCTTGAACGATTTGCGATTACAATAGTTATTCTTTGTGCAAAGGACAACCGCAAGAAAACTTTAGGGGCACTTATTCCAAAAATATTTGACAGACTCGCTAAGGAAAATCAACAAAACCTAATTGAAATTTACGAAGGATAATTGCTTAGGTTCAGAACTCCCCAACTATCAATAACTATCAATTCCCAACCATACATTTGCACAAATACAAAACATGTCATTTAGAATTGGTTTTGGCGTTGACTTTCATCAATTAGGAGAAGGAAGAAAATTAATGATAGGGGGTGTTCATATTCCACATGCAAAGGGCTGTATTGGTCATAGCGATGCGGATGTTTTGCTACACGCTATTTGTGATGCCATGTTAGGGGCTGCTTGCCTTGGCGACATCGGAGTACATTTTCCTGATACAAATAATAAGTATAAAAATATTGATAGTAAAATTTTATTAAAACAAACAATCCAACTCATAACTAACGCAGGCTATTCCCTCGTTAATATTGACAGTTCGGTTTGTTTACAGGAACCTAAGATCAAACCATTTGTCTTGCAAATGCAACAAACCATTGCAACAATATTAAGTGTAAAAGAAAATGATATTTCTATTAAGGCCACAACTACTGAACGCATGGGTTTTGTGGGCCGCGGGGAAGGGGTTGTAGCGTATGCTACTGTTTTATTGCAAGCCATTTAACAGGTTTAGCATAATACCCGCTTATCTTTGAAATTATACACCCATTGAATATAAAAGTTATCAATACATCTAATAATCCATTACCACAGTATGCTACTGAAGGGGCAGCCGGTATGGACATCAAAGCTTTTTTAGGAGAGCCTTTACAACTTGAGCCGATGGAGAGAGCCTTAGTGCCAACGGGCCTTTTTATTGAACTACCAGTGGAGTACGAGGCGCAGGTTAGGCCACGTAGCGGTTTGGCAATTAAGCAGGGCATCACCTGCTTAAATTCACCCGGCACTATAGATAGCGACTACCGTGGAGAAATTAAGATAATCCTGATAAACTTATCTGGACAGCACCAGGTCATACAGCCTGGAGACAGAATAGCCCAGATGGTGATTCAGAAAGTTGAAAGAGCTACATTAGAAATAGTAACTAAATTAAATACATCCGAAAGAGCTAAAAATGGTTTTGGTTCTACCGGTAAAAAATAAAATATCATGATGCGTATAGTTTCATTTATTGTATTGACAGGTTTGTTAGTATCCTGCAGTTCTACAAAAAAAATAGTCACTGCCATTGCAAAAAAAGATACGCTGCAACAATCGGTTGATAAAATTAATGCAGGAAAAGACTCGGCTGCATTTATAAAAAATACACTCCAACAGATTAATGCTAATTATATTGATTTCAATACTTTTTCTGCAAAAGTTAATATTGATTATAAGGATAATGCTGATAAAAATTATGATGTAAACGCTGTTGTGCGAATGTATAAAGACAGTGTAGCATGGATTTCAGCAAACGCAGTTCTTGGTATTGAAGCCTTACGTTTATTGATCACAAAAGACTCTGTAAAAGTGTTGGATAAATTAAATAAAACATACACCGCCCGTAGCATGGATTACTTGCAGGAGGTCACTTCATTACCACTTAATTTAAAAACGGTTCAGGATCTATTGATGGGTAACCCTGTTTATTTAGACAGTAACGTAATTGCTTATTCCACCGATGCAAATAGCGTGTCTTTATTAAGTGCAACTGAATGGTTCCGGAATTTATTAACAGTAGATATGAAAGATAAAACACTGCAACGCAGCAAATTGAATGACGCAGATATCATACGTAACCGGACAGCCGATCTGACATACAACGATTATGAAACCAAAAAAAATATTTTATTTTCTACAAAACGCAGGATCACCATTTCAGAAAAGAAAAAACTTGATATAAAATTAGAGTTTAAGCAATTTACTTTTAATGAGGATGTAAGCTTTCCATTTAGTGTACCTAAAAATTATAAGCGTAATTAAAATTTATCCGTGCTTCCATCGTTATAACAGGGAGTCAAAATATTCCAGATGAAAAAAGCCACCATCATAATTTTTAATCTTTTTTTTGGATTAGCTGTTTTTGCACAATCAGAAGCAGATAAAGCCCGTATGGAGAATGAGCGGAAAGCACTTCAAAAAGAGTTAAAAGAAATCCAGGGCGTTTATAACCAGGTAAAAGGAAAAAAGAAAGAAACGATCGGGCAATTAAATCTATTGCAAAAAAAAATGTCACTGCAAGGACGTTACATAGGAAATATCAATAAAGAAATAAACCTGATAACAAATGATATTTACACCAGCAGCTTAGAGATCAATAAATTAAAAAAACAACTGGATACATTAAAATCCCAATATGCAAGAAGTGTGGTGTATGCCTATAAAAACAGGAGCAATTTCGATTACCTCAATTTCATTTTTTCTGCTTCTACTTTTAATGATGCTTTAAAGAGAATTGCCTATTTAAGGTCTTACCGTGCTTACCGGCAAGAGCAGGTGAATAATATAATTGAAACACAAAATGCTATTGAAGATCGTAAGCAACAATTGTTAGGTAAAAAAACACAAAAATCAGGAGCGTTGCAAAACCAAAAACAGCAGCTTGATGTTTTAGAAGACCAGAAAAAAGAAAAAGATGTAGTAGTAGCTAAATTAAAATCAAAAGAAAGCGAACTGCAAAAGCAAATTACATTACGTAAGAAAAAAGATGCCCAATTAAAAAATTCCATTGCTGCCATTATCAGGCGTGAAATTGAGGCCCGTCGTAAAGAAGAAGAAGCAGAACGTAAAAGATTAGCTGCTCTTGAAAAAGCAAATACCAGTACTACTACAACTTCAGCAGGTACAAAAACGGCCGCCAAAAAAGTGTTTACTACCATTCCGTTGAATGCAAAGGAAGTGGCTTTGTCGTCAAGTTTTTCAAGCAATAAAGGAAAGCTTCCCTGGCCGGTTGATGATGGTTATGTAAGCGTTCCATATGGCACTTATTCGGTACCCGGCACAAGTTTGAAAGGATATAATTCCGGTATTACTATATCAACGCCTTCACCAGGCACAATTGTAAAATCCGTATTTGATGGAGAGGTTTTAAGTGTTTTTAATTTAGGTGATGGCACCATGGGTGTAATGATAAGCCACGGTAAGTTTTTTACTGTGTATAGTAATTTGTCAAGTACTTCTGTGGGCAAGGGAAATACTGTAAAAACCGGGCAATCTATTGGCAGAGCAGCAGCAGATGATGAAGGTGGTTCAGGTGGAAAACTTGATCTTATACTGATGATTGAAAAAAAAGTAACCAATCCATCTCCCTGGCTCCGCAGGTAGGAAGTGAATGTAGTGAATAATGAATGTTTTCAAAATCCCTTTATGAAGGTGCCAATTCCTTACTCAACACTTCGTCGTATAATTTTTCATAGAGGGGAATAATATTTTTTATATCAAAATTGTGGGCGTGTTTGGCAGCAGCCACTTTAAATTGCTGCAGACGGGTATCATCTTTTAAAATAGCAATGGCTTGCTGGCTCATCGTTGCTACATCCCCTACGTTACCCATATAACCAGTTTCTCCATCAATCATAATTTCTCCAAGACCACCTGCATTAGTAGATACTACCGGCACACCGGCAGCCATTGCTTCAAGTGCAGCTAAGCCAAAACTTTCGTATTCAGAGGTTAATAAAAACAGGTCAGCAATCGCCAAAATATCTTCCATTTGTTCCTGCTTACCTACAAAACGTATCTGGTCGCAAATGCCTAAGTCGCGACTCAATTCCTCTGCTGTGGCTCTTTCCGGACCATCACCGACAAAAAGAAGTTTGCTGGGAATTTCTTTTAGTACGTTATCAAATATTTTTACAACATCCTGCACCCGTTTAATTTTTCTAAAGTTAGAGGCATGCAGTAACACGCGTTCTCCTTCGGGTGCAATTACTTTTTTAAAAGCATCAATAGGCTTCCGGGTAAACCGCTCTACATCTACAAAATTGTGGATTACATGTATATGCTTTTCAATCTTAAATGTTCTGTAAGTCTCTTCGCAAAGGTTTTGCGATACGGCGGTAATAGCATCGCTTTGGTTAATAGAAAAAGCAACTACCGGCGCATAGGTCTTATCCTTCCCAACAAGCGTAATATCTGTTCCATGCAAGGTGGTAATAACCGGCACGGAAATTCCTTCTTTTTCTAAAATGCTTTTGGCCATAAAAGCCGCGGATGCATGTGGAATAGCATAATGCACATGAAGTAATTGCAGTTTATTATTTTTTATTACATCCACCATGGCGCTTGCAAGGGCTGTTTCATATGGTGGATAATCAAACAGGGGATATGTAGGCACCTGAACTTCATGGTAAAAAATATTGGGTATAAAACCATTTAAACGCACGGGTTGCTGGTAAGTAATAAAATGCACTTGGTGACCTTTTTGTGCCAATGCTTTACCTAATTCGGTTGCTAATACACCGCTGCCACCAAAAGTAGGGTAGCAAACAATTCCAATTCTCATTATAGTATTCATTCGGTTAACTAAGATAAATACAAAAAACGGACGGCATTTATTGGCGGTGTTAAATAATTTGTTTTTGCAGTGCTGTAGCAATTTATATATTTAAGCCATGAAGAAAATTCTTATACTAATATGCTTAACTGTTTTTTCTATTCCAGCCATTGCACAAAACGAAGACTCCGTATTTCTTCGCCTGCTTGCCAATGATATTTTAGTAAATAGCAAGGCCTATGAAAATCTGAGAGTGCTGACAAAAACAATAGGAGGCCGCCTCGCCGGTTCACCGCAAATGGTAAAAGCAGAACGCTGGGGCCTGGCTGCCATGAATGCAGCGAACGCTGATACTGCCTGGTTGCAACAATGTCTGGTGCCGCATTGGGTACGGGGTGGAAAAGATGAAGCGACAGCAGAATGGCAGGAAATGAAAGCCGGTCAAAAAAATGCAATTGGCTCTAAGGCCAAATTAGATGTAATAGCATTGGGAAATTCAATTGGTTCCATGAAACCTTTGAAAGCAGAAGTAATTGAGATAAAAGATTTTGCCGACCTGGAGACAAAAAAAGATTTGGTAAAAGATAAAATTGTTTTTTATAACTATAAGTTCGATCCAACTTTCGTAAGAACTTTCCAGGCCTATGGTGATGCTGGAAGATATAGGAGAGAAGGCCCCAGCCGTGCTGCAAGGTATGGTGCAAAAGCAGTGATTGTAAGAAGTATATCGGGAAGCACAGATAATAATCCACATACAGGCTCCACAACATATAATGATTCAGTTGCAAAAATTCCAGCAATAGCTATTGGTTTAAAAGATGCAGACGCACTAAGCAAAACTCTGGGATCAGCCAGGGTGAATGTAATCCTGCATACCCATGGAAAATTTTTACCAGATACCATCGGGCATAATGTAATTGGTGAATTAAAAGGAAGCCAGTTTCCCAATGAATACATAACTATTGGAGGGCATTTAGATAGCTGGGATAATTGTGAAGGGGCACATGATGATGGGGCAGGTTGTGTGCAAACCATTGAAATATTGAGGGCATTTAAAGCCCTCGCTTATCAGCCAAAAAGAACCATTCGTTTTGTGCTCTTTGCCAATGAAGAAAATGGCTTGCGTGGCGGAACAAAATATGCAGAAGAAGCCCAGGCAAAAGGTGAGAAACACATTTTTGCATTGGAAAGCGATGCTGGTGGTTTTACGCCAAGAGGATTTGGTTTCACATCTTCCGAGGCCCAATTTCAAAAGTTTATGGGGTGGAAAGACTTGCTTTCACCTTACGGCGCTAATGAATTAACTAAAGGCGGCGGAGGCGCAGATATTGGTCCGCTTAATCGTACGCAAGGCACGCCGGTTGCTGGTTTGCAACCAGACTCGCAACGTTATTTTGATCATCACCATGCACGCAGCGATGTATTTGAAGCAGTGAATAAACGAGAGTTGGAATTAGGTGCATTGAATATGGCAGCCTTAATTTATTTAGTAGATAAGTATGGTTTGTGAGAACAACATAGTATCTGCAAAGTACATTTGCAGTTGAATTTTGCAACGATAAAATAGAAAGCATGGAAAATAGGACTACCACTCTGAATGTTTCGCCTAAAAAGCGCTCTACAGCCGGAAAGTATTTTCGGACTTTTATGATCGTTTTATTTCTTGGCCTTGCTGTATTGGTTTACTGGAAATATTTTTTTACGTATAGCAGCGGCAACCGTTACGGCCTGCTTCAAAAATTTTCCCACAAAGGCAATCTTTTTAAAACTTACGAAGGCGAAATGATATTAAGCAGTATTCGCGGCAATAATAATGTACCACTGGCTTCCGAAAAATTTTTCTTTTCTGTTACAGATAAAAATGTTGCTAACCAGCTAATGAATGTGCAGGGGAAATTTCTTACTGTACATTATAAAGAAAAAAAGGGTACGCTTTCTTTTCGTGGAGATTCTCCATATATAGTTGATAGTATAAAGGTGGAGCAGCCGTAAAAGTTTATTAGTTTACAGTTTAAAAGTTTAAAGTTTTTCAGGTAAGGAAAACTTTATAGGGAACTAATAGCCTTGTGCGTCAATTTTTTACTTTTTACTTTTGATTTTTTACTTTCAAATTCCTGCATACATCAAAAAAATAGCAGGCCGCTTATGCAAGGCCGGTAAATTTCTTTTCCATTCCTGTACGCTTTTTGTTTTTATCATTTCTGTAGGAGCAGTAAGATCAACTGCTATACAAAGTTTTGTTTGCAGGTGGCAGGTTTTTAAAATGGTTTCTAATAATTGATTATTGCGATAGGGAGTTTCAATAAAAATTTGTGTACAATTTTTTTGTTTCGATTCATTCTCCAATGTTTTTATAGCCTTTATTCTTTCAGCCATATCAATTGGCAAATAACCGACAAACTGAAAGTTTTGTCCGTTCATTCCGCTGGCCATGAGAGCTAATAGAATAGAGTTAGGGCCAACAAACGGTTTTACAACTATATTTAATTGCTGGGCAATTGCAACTAATTTTTGTCCAGGGTCTGCAACAGCAGGACAACCTGCTTCGCTAATAATGCCGATAGTTTTATTTTCTTTTAGTTTTTGTTTGAATGCAGCTTCTGTTTCGCTTGTTACTTCCTTCATATTAAACCATTCAAAATTGTCAATTTCAATTTTTTGTCCGTCCGGCAGAAAGGCTTTCCAAAATGATTTCAGGAAGCGGCGTGCAGTACGTTCATTTTCCACAAAAAAAACCTGGCATTGCTGTATAGCGTTTAGCAGGTAGGCAGGAAGGCAATCGGTTTGACCATCAATCAATACAGTAGGAATAAGAAATACACTTGCGCTCATGAAGCCGTTTTTATTTTATGTAAACTCAGCGTAGCTGCTACCACTGCATAAGCTGGCGCAAATATCCAACCGACCAAAATCACAAAATGCAACAAATAAAAAATGAGCCCGTTGCCAATAGCAAGCCCTCTGTGACGCCCGATAAAGTCAATGCTTTGCGTAGGTGAAAGTTTATTACGTTCACAGCTATAATCAAGCATGGAACAACCATAATAAAAGCATTCGATAGACACGGCAATCACAGGTGATATCCAGCCAAAAACCGGTATAAGCGAAAGAAGCAGTAAAGAAAGTAGATAAACCGTTTGCCATAATGTATTACGCAAAGCCAGTTTACTCCCCCGCCAGGCATCTTTCATTAATTGTGAAAAACTAAAGGGGAATTCTTTGCCTTCGAGGATAGAAGCTGTTTTTTCACTGAGATAAGCAAATATGGGCGAACCAATGATGAGGAATAAATATTTGAAGAGCGAAAAATAAAAAAAAAGAAAGATCAATCGCAGGATCACCGCGATCATTAAAAATAAAAAGCTAAGCCATTCGCTTCGTTGTTTTTGTAACCAGGTTTCTAAACCGGTTTGTTTGCCTAAATAAATAACCGCATCTCCTGAAGAACGCCAATAGAAGTACATGCTTGTAATAAACACAAGTCTGTATGTAATTCCGGGAATAATTATCCATATCATT
>MWVW01000136.1_pt1 | contig 13994 bp, 14 predicted proteins | sample 1047191 | NCBI WGS metagenome assembly MWVW01 (sample SAMN06349985, study PRJNA376086) | soil metagenome | isolation source: MtG22-5 sample Antarctic (ecotone) | place: Antarctica
CTTGGTCCATCTCCTTTTGGAGAGGGAGACCGGGCAGTGGTTAATTAATTGGCATCGGCTTTTTACCTATCATCATTTTTTCTTTCATCATCATTGTCAGAGTTCTTTTACTGCTTTCTTAAATTGTTTGCCGCGGTCCTCATAATTTTTAAAAAGATCAAAACTTGCACATGCCGGAGAAAGCAGGATAACGTCTCCTTTATCCGCAAAGTGAAATGCAGCTTGTACAGCATCCTTTGCATTATTTGTATTAATAATCAACTCCACGATATTTCCAAAGGCCTCATGAATTTTCCTGTTATCTATACCCATACATACAATGGCTTTTACTTTTTCTTTTACCAGCTCTTTAATAAAAGAATAATCATTACCCTTATCAATGCCGCCCAGTATCAGTATTGTAGGGCGGGTAATACTTTCTAATGCATACCATGTACTGTTTACATTGGTGGCTTTACTATCGTTAATAAATTGTACCCCTTTAATGGTTGCCACAGATTCCATCCGGTGCTCAAGACTTTCAAATGTTTGTACTGCATCTCTTATTTTTTCTTTTCTTATATCCATTACAACTGCTGCAAGCCCTGCTGCCATTGTATTATATTGGTTATGCTTCCCTTTTACAGCAAAATCCTCAACATTCATCAATACTTCTTCCTGCTTCCATTTCAAATGCATTTTTGCATCTGAAACATATGCGCCTTGTGGCAGTGGTTTACTCATAGTGAATGGTATTGGGTTAGATCTGATTAAGAAATTCTTTATATTCTTTATAATTGTTTCATCATCCATGCAATAAATAAATACATCCTTTTCTGTTTGATTCTCTGTTATCCTGAATTTGCTTTTTATATAATTTTCAAACTTGTTGTCGTACCTGTCTAAATGGTCTTCTGTTATGTTTAATAATATTGCTATATCCGGTCTGAAAGTTTTTATATCATCTAATTGAAAAGAACTTATTTCCGCTGCGTAAACATCTTTTGGATCTTCTGCTATTTGCCTTGCAAATGAATAACCTATATTCCCCACTAAAGCACAGCTTAAGCCTGCTGTTTTGCATATGTGATAAACCAGTGCCGTTGTTGTGCTTTTTCCATTACTGCCCGTTATTCCTATAATTTTACTATTCCCTTTATATCTATATCCAAATTCTATTTCGCCTATTATGTGTATTCCTTTTGCTCTGATAATTCTGATTAATTTATTTTCTCCCGGTATACCCGGACTTTTAATTATCAAATCTGCTTTTAAAATTTTCCCTTCGGAATGCTGTTCCTCATACGCTATTTTATTTAACTCAAGCTCTCTTTTATACAATGCATTTATCTCGCCTGAGTTACTAACAAAAACTTCGTAACCCTTTTGGTTAGCCAGTAAAGCGGCTCCGATGCCGCTTTCACCAGCTCCCAGAATAACTACTCTTTCTTTCATCCATTTTAGTTCTGTTAGAAAAAAAATGGTTTTTCATCTGTATAGAATTTAATGGGCCTTCCATTCTTCACAGATATTGGATTTTTGGTTTTTCTCAGGATCTTCATAGGACTTGGATCTTAAAACTGGAAATGGTTTTTCAATTACTATTTTTAAATCATCTTAATTTTAATGTTACTATTGCCGTTACCACAGATAAAATGGTGATAACCCAAAACCTTACTGCAATCTTGCTTTCATGATAGCCAAGCATCTGGTAATGATGATGCAGGGGGCTCATTAAAAAAATTCTCTTTCCCACTCCAAGTTTCCGCTTAGTGTATTTAAAATAACTAACCTGAAACATTACACTTAAGAGTTCAACAAAAAACACAAAACAAAAAATGGGTATCAATAATTCTTTACGAACAATAATAGCCAGTGATGCTATAATTCCTCCTAAGGCAAGGCTGCCCGTATCTCCCATAAAAACCTGAGCCGGGTAAGCATTATACCACAGAAAGCCAACGCATGCTCCTACAAATGCTGCTATAAATATTGCCAGCTCGCTAAGATTTGGGATATACATAATATTCAGGTATTCAGCAATCCTCACATCCCCGCTAACAAATACAAATACGCCCAAGCCAAATCCAATTATTGCACTTACGCCGGTTGCTAATCCATCTACGCCGTCGGTAATGTTAGTACCGTTTGATACTGCTGTTATAATAAATATTACAATAAGAATGTAAACAATGTAAGTGTAGCTTTCCCAGCTTTGAGGAAGAAGTTTTGCATAATTAAACTCATGTGTTTTTACAAAAGGGATTGTTGTAATGGGAGTTTTAACTGTTACAAAACGGCTTATTTTTCCATCAGCCTGTACAGTATCCTCTTTTATTTTAGTCTCACCGCGTTGCTTTGACCAAGCCTTCTCTCCCACCCCGGCTACAATTTCCCTTTTAACAACTACATTATCATTAAAATAAAGTGTGGCGCCAATTATTATCCCAAGCATTACCTGCCCAAATATTTTGAACCAACCTGCCAGTCCATCAGCATTGGTTTTATGATAATCAATTCCTTTTTCTTTTGCTATACGTTTTGCTTTTATTTTAAGATAGTCATCTATAAAACCAATAACGCCCAGCCAGATGGTACTTAACAGCATCAGCCTTACATAAACCTTTTCAAGATTTGCTAATAATAAAGTTGGGATAAGGATAGCCAATATGATGATGATTCCACCCATGGTTGGCGTGCCTGTTTTTTGTTTCTCGCCTTTTAAACCAAGGTCACGCACAGATTCGCCGATTTGTTTTCTCTTTAAAAAATTTATTATTCTTTTCCCAAATAATGTTGCAATTGCTAATGATAATAGCACAGAGAGTAAAATTCTAAAGCTAATAAATTGAAATAGCCCACTTCCGGGAAATTTTATCCCGTGTTGTGTAAGCCATTCAAATAAGTGATACAACATTTAGTTACGAGTTGCGGGTTTATGGTTACGAGTTATTTATCAAATAATTCAAACATTTCTGTCAATATCGCCTTATCATCAAAAGGGTATTTTATCCCTTTTATCTCCTGGTATTTTTCATGTCCTTTGCCTGCTACTAAAACAATGTCTTCTCTTTTAGTAAAACTCACAGCTGTTTTAATCGCTTCTTTTCTATCTGCTATTGAAATATATTTTTTGCGGCAGGTAACATTTACTCCGCTTTCCATATCTTTTATTATTTCATCAGGGTTTTCATTCCGGGGATTATCCGAGGTAAAAAAAATTCTATCACTATGCTCACATGCAACTTCTGCCATAACAGGACGTTTAGCTTTATCCCTATCACCTCCGCATCCAACCACAGTGAGAATTTTCTCTTCACCTTGTCGTAAGTTTTTAATGGTAGCCAATACATTTAATAATGCATCCGGGGTATGAGCATAATCAACGATACCGATAACCTTATCTTTTGGGGAAACCATGTAATCAAATCTTCCTTCTGCACCGGTAAGGCTGCTTAATACCTGTAATACATTTTGTTTATCTTCTGCCAAACAAACTGCTGCACCATATACGGCCAGAAGGTTATAAGCATTAAAAGTTCCGATAAGTTTAAAATGAACTTCTATATCATTAATAGTTAACAATAATCCCATTAACCCGTTTTCCAATATCTTTCCTTTAAAATCAGCTATGGTTTTAAGGCTATAAAAATATTTTTTTGCCGGAGAATTTTGAAGCATTACTGCACCCCGTTTATCATCGGCATTAGATATAGCAAAAGCTGAAGAAGACAGCTCATCAAAGAATTTCTTCTTTGCTTTTATGTACTCATCAAAGGTTTTGTGATAATCCAGATGGTCATGTGTTATATTGGTAAATAATGCTCCTGTAAAATGAAGTCCTGCAACTCTATGCTGGTCCAGGGCATGTGAACTAACTTCCATAAAAACGTGACTGCAGGAACTATCTACCATTTTTGCAAGCAACTCATTTAAATTTATTGCATCTGGTGTTGTATGGGTTGATGGAATAATTACATCAGCAATCTGATTTTGAACTGTACTTATTAATCCGCATTTATAGCCAAGCGCAGAATATAATTTATATAACAGCGTGGCTACAGTTGTTTTACCATTAGTACCTGTAACCCCAATTAATTTTATTTTTTTTGATGGTTGTCCATAAAAATTATGTGCCATAATCGCTGCGGCTACAGCACTATTCTCAACCATAACATACTTCACTTCAGGGTTTGTCTCAGATGGGAGTTCCTCGCAAACAATCATAGCAGCGCCATTTGCAATAGCCGTATTAATATAATTGTGACCGTCAGCAGTTCCTCCTTTAATTGCAATAAAACAGGAACCATTGGCAACTTTCCTTGAATCAATCTGCAAGTCAGTTATAGCATCAACTTCTTTCCCTGTTGCAGATTTTATTTTTACTGAATACAATATGTCTTTAATTATTGGCATTAATTCAAGTGTATATTTATCGTTTGACCTTTTGTAAATGCCATGCCTTCCTGCAATGATTGATAGATAACTTTTCCCCTTCCGCCCGCCGTTACTTTTAATCCATAATTCTCCAGCATATACACTGCATCTTTTAAACCTAAGCCTACAACCCGGGGCATAACCGTTGATTTTACTGAAGGATTATTAATTGCGTTTAAGATTACCTTTTTATTAAGCATATTTATACTTCTCCAATACCCTGCTACCGCTGAATCCATGTAAGGCATATTTAAAACACTTAATATTTTATTGAGATCATTCTTTAAACCATAAAAATTATAGGCAGTACTATCTACAGTTGTATCTGCCTGTAAGTATGGACTATAAGAAATATTAGATGCATATATTTTATCAGCAACTTCCCTAAACACAGGGGCAGAAACAACTCCACCATATGCCAGCCTTGATTCATTACTATTTTGTATTACTACTGCAATACTATATTTGGGTTTGTCGGCAGGAAAAAATCCAATAAAGGATGATTGATAAATTTTATTTCCTTTATTATATCCACGATTATCTAATGCGGTAACTGCCGTGCCTGTTTTACCTGCAAACTGATACATATCGGTTTTTAAGCTATTGGCAGTTCCATGCTCGTTTTCAACCACATCAAGTAAACAGTCCTTTAATTTTCCCAGGGTTTCATTGCTGCAAATTTTTTCTACCAATACCTGTGGGGTAAATGATTTTATATTTATACCCAGCTGCCTTATGGAATTTACCAGGTACGGCTTCATCATTTTGCCATTATTGGCAACTGCATTGTACACCATCAGCATATGAAGCGGCGTAAGAAGTTCTTCATATCCATGTGCCATATAAGGTAATGTTGTTTTACCCCAGAATTTTCCTCCGGGCTTTTTAATAAGAGGTGTTGCCTGGCCAACTATATCAACACCTGTAGCTGTATCCAGGCGTAAACGATGCAAATGTTTATAAAACTGATTTGGATTATTGTGGTAATATTGTTCGGCAAGTTTTGCAAATGCAACATTGGATGATCGTGCAAAAGCCTCTTTAACGGTAATACTTCCGGTTCCTAAATGTGAATCTCTTATTCTTAATCCATGAAAAAGTTTACTTCCTCCTTCGCAATCCACAATAGTATTTGTATCAACATGTTTATCTTCTAAAAGTGATAATAATGTTGCCAATTTAAAAATGGAACCAGGTTCTGTTTTTTTACCTATACCATAATTATAATCTTCCATATAAGACCCATCCGGTCGTCTTCCTAAATTAGCAATGGCTTTAATTTTACCTGTTTCGGTTTCCATTACAATACAGGTACCATGCAAAGAATTATTCCTCACCATCATCTTCATCAAAGCATTTTCGGCAACATCCTGTATATATGTATCAAGGGTGGTAATAATATCTTTACCATTTTCGGGCTCAATCTCTGCGCCATCAACAGGAACATATACGCCGGCAATGTAACGTACCAAACGCTGACCCGTTTGCCCTTTTAGTAAACTGTCATATGTTCTTTCAAGGCCAACATTTTTACTGGTATCACCACGGGAAAGCCCGATAGTGCGGTTAGCTAATAATACATAAGGATTTACTCTTCTATCTCTTTTGTCAAAAATAAAACCGCTTTTATTTCTCCCTTCCTTAACTAATACAAAATCTCTTACTTGTTTAAATTGTTCAAATGATATTTTCCTTTTCATCAAAAAATATCTGTCTTCATTTTTATAAGCAACTAATAACTGTGTTTTATAATCATCTGCTGAAGCATCATTAAAGAGATTGGCTAATGAAATGCTGAGTGAATCAATATTGTCATAAAATCTCTTACCTTTTTTTTCCCGTAATCCTGCTGCGCCAAAATCAATATATATATCATATACAGGAATAGAGGTGCTAAGAAGATTCCCATCTTCACTATAAATACTTCCTCTTTCAGCATTTATAGGTAAATATTTTAAATGAAGACTGTCGCTCATACTTGTCCAGTAACTCCCTTGGATACGCTGAATGTAAAAAGCCCTGCCTAATACTACAACCCCCAGCACAATAATGCAGAGGAAGCACAGATAAACACGCCATAGTATATCTTTTTTTACATCCAATTTTACTCAGTTAGTTTTTTATATTATCAGTAATTATTTTTTAAATTCAATAAGTACGGTCACCAATTTTTATTGGAGGGGCAGTAAGCTCTCTTAATCCCAACGGCTCAACAGCTTTAACCAATTCGCTTTCCTTACTCCTGAAAATCACATCCTGTTTAACAGTTTTAAATTCATACTCCATCTCTTTTACATGCTTTGCAGTGGCATTTATTTTCCGAATATTTTTATCAGCATAGTGGCCATTCCCGATATACAGAACAGTAAGCAAAGCGGTAAATAAAAAAAATGGAATATTTTTTACAATCCACCTGTAGTAAAGCCTTCTTCTCCAATCTTTTGTAGGATTGAATACTTTGTTTTTATAGTTCTTTAGTGGGTTTTGAGTCATTAATTTTGATAATTATTTGTTTTATAAATTTTTCTTACAGCTATCCGAAGCTTAGCACTTCTTGCTCTGGGATTCTGTTTGATCTCTTCATCACCTGGAATAATTGGCTTTTTGGTAATAACCTTAAATAAGCTTTCCCCTTTTATTCCATATACATCATCCCTTTTTGCATCCTCAACTCCTTTTAAAAAATTTTTTACGATCCTGTCTTCTAAGGAATGGAATGTGATAATTACTAAACAGCCGTCTTCTTTTAAAACATCTGAGCTTTGTTTCAACATTTCTTTCAGCGCGCCTAATTCATCATTTACTTCAATCCTTAATGCCTGAAAAACCTGGGCGAAATATTTATTAGGATTTCCTTTAACAACACCATGCACAGCATTTTTAAAATCAGCAATTGTTTGCAATGATGTTTTATTTCTTTGTTCCGTAATTATTTTTGCCAGGGTTTTGGAATTAGTGACTTCTCCGTATTGTTCAAAAATTTTATGCAATTTTCCTTCAGGATATTTTTCAAGAATATCAATTGCGCTTTGCTCCTGTCGTTGATCCATCCGCATATCCATATTTGCATTGTAACGGGTAGAGAAACCACGTTCGGCCTTATCAAACTGGTAACTTGAAACACCCAGGTCAGCCAGTATCCCATCTACCGAGTTTATTTTATGCAAGCGAAGAAAGCGTTGCAGGTGGCGGAAATTTTGCGGAATAAAAGTTATTCTATCATCATCAGGTACATTTTTCTTTGCATCGTGATCCTGATCAAAGGCAATTAATTTTCCTTCTTTATTTAATTTATCCAGAATAGCTTTACTATGCCCGCCGCCTCCGAATGTACAATCAACATAAATGCCTGATGGATTGATTTGTAAGCCATCTATAACCTGTTGCAACATTACCGGCACATGATAGATGCCCTGTTGCATAAATTATAGCTCGCTTTTTTTATCATCCACCATAACATCTTTAGCTAAATTGCTAAATGCTTCCGGTGAAAAAGTTTCAAAGAACTGCTGGTATTTATTTTTATCCCAGATCTCAATTTTATTTACGGCCGAAACCAATACAATATTCTTTTCCAGAGCTGCGTATTCCATTAAGTTTTTAGGTATCAATAAACGGTTGGCACTATCCAATGCTACCTGTGTTGCTCCATTTAAAAAGTAGCGTCGGAATTGACGAACCTTAGGTTCAAAATCATTTAAATCACTTATCTCAGCAAAAATGGGTTCCCAGCTTTTTATTGGATAAAGACTAAGGCATTTTTCAAATCCACGGTTTATTACAAATAGCTCGGGATTTCCTTTAGGCAATTGTTTTTTTACTGCTGCAGGAAGCAGGAATCGCCCTTTCGAATCTAATGTTGATTCATATTCACCTATAAAGCCTGTCATTATTAAGGGTTTAGGGTCCCGAACTTCAGGAAAACAATAATTTCCACAAAATAACACTTTTTCCCACTTAACCAACAAAATAGTTAAAAACTTTTTTTTACTGGTATTTTTATATGTTTAAATTGTTTTAAAAAACAGAATGACTTTTATGCTTTCCGGGACTTCTTTATTGATAAAAAATAAGAATAAAAGAGATGGAAGTGCAAAAAGTAGTAACAGATAACTGAAGATCGAAGAATGCCTTTAAACCATGTTCTTCTATCCTATATATAAAATGTTTGCACTAAATGATGTATCAAGTTGTTTGAAACTGGTTGTTCCTTAGCGAAAAGATAAAAATTTATTCAACAACTGCAGGTACATTTTTTTGCGGCATATCAATAGTAAAGCAACTCCCCCTGCCTAAAGTACTTTCTGCTTTTATTTTTCCATGATGTGCACTTACAATGGTTTTTACATAGCTTAAGCCTAAGCCGAAACCCTTAACATTATGAATATTACCGGTATGAGCACGATAGAATTTTTCAAAAATGCGGTGAAGTGTTTCTTTATTCATACCAATACCATTATCCTCTATCCTGATTCGGAAGTGATTACCTGCATTCATTGTACATAATCTTATTACCAGGCTATCCTTTGAATATTTTACTGCATTATCCAACAGATTATTTACAAGATTAGTAAAGTGCACTTCATCTGCACATATCAAATCATTGGTAGCCTCGAAATTCACTTCTAGCTTCCCTTGCTTTTCCTCAACAGGTAATTTCATGTTATTTACCGCAGTATTGATCAAATCGTGTGCATGGAAAGTTTTTAAATTAAGCTGTATTTGTTGTTTATCAAGCATTGCAGCCTGCAGGATTGTCTCCACCTGTTTATTCATCCGTTTATTTTCTTCTTTAATTATTCCGGAAAAATATTCCATTTTGGTTTTATCATTTACAACCTTCTCATTTTTTAAAGCGTCTACTGCAAGTGATATTGTTGCAAGCGGTGTTTTAAATTCATGTGTCATGTTATTGATAAAATCAGATTTAATTTCGCTTAATTTCTTCTGTTTTAATAAAGCCCTGAGTGTAATAAAAAATGCGCTTAAAATTAGTACAGTAAATAATATGGAACTGGCAATCATCCACCATAGTTGATTTAATATCATATTTTTTATACCTGGAACTACAACTACTAATAATTCTTCCTGGGATACACCTTCAGAAATACTTCCGCTTGGTGATTCTAATGAATATACAAGTATCTTATTATTATTTGTATCCTTAATAGCTTCCTGATATACCTGTGAAAACCTCTCGGATTGCACCTGTTCGCCAATCATTGAGGTTGGTGTAACTGCAAATTCAAAAAGGATATTTTTAAGATCATCATGTTTGTTAAACGCATTTTTAATGGTAGCCCGTATTTCATCACGGCTTAATTTATGCGTAATAGTAAGGGGGAAAACATTTAAAGGAGAAAGTGCATCATTACTCTTTTTAGTGTTAAAAGGCGATAAGTTTCCTTTCTGTTCTATTAGATCATTTCCAGCTGCGGCGGTAATAATTATTAGATGCTGCTCAAGCTGATACTCTTTATCTTTAAGCGACTGCTTTATCCATAAAAACTGAAAAAAAATCAATCCTACTAATGATAGAAAAATCAGAATAGTAATAATTGGAAAAATTTTCTTCATGAACTCAAAATTAAACCACACAAAACCCTTAAAAAAAATGTGTGAAAAGAATAAATAATTTTAACTAAGTATTATCCTTTTTAAAAGTATCGAAAAAAAAATTAGTAAAGCAATATACACTTCATGAAATAAATATAATTTAGAATATGATTTCACCAAGCAGAGGCACATTATTAATAGCTAATCCCTTTTTAAAAGATCCAAATTTTGTACGAAGCGTAATTTTTCTTTGTGACCACAAAGAAGAAGGAAGCTTTGGATTTGTTTTAAATAAAATATTTTCAAAAACATTGGGTGAGTTAATTCCCGAACTGGAAGCTTATAAAATCCCTGTTTATTACGGAGGCCCTGTACAAAGAGATACCATACATTTTCTGCATCAATATCCTGATCTTATTCCCGGGGGAGAAGAAGTGCTTGATGGTATTTACTGGGGAGGAAATTTTGAAAGCCTTGTTTCTTATGTAAAAAATAATGACATTGATTTTAATAAGATAAGATTTTTTATTGGCTATAGCGGCTGGAGTGAAGGACAGTTAGATGGCGAGCTGCAGGAAAAAAGCTGGCTTATTGTTGATGCTATTAGAAAACTGATTTTTCATAAAAACCCTGAAGAGACATGGAAGGATTCGCTGAAACATTTAGGCGGAGATTATGAAATGATGATTAACTTTCCGCTGGATCCTCAATTGAATTAAGAAAAAACATTGCATTGCATATTTTCATTTATTGTTTAAATTAATATTTCAATATGAAAAAGTTAGCTGTTCTATTATCGGTGCTTGCTGTTGCCATCATATCATTATTTTTTGAAAGTAATAAAAAGGGGAAACGTAAAAATAAAAACCGGGAAGGAACTGTCGATGATGAGATGGCAGGCCCCGGGGCGAGGAAATCTATATTGGAGCAAATGGTGGCAGGTATTTCCTGAAAGAGGGAAAAAAGATCTATGTTGGTTATAAAGGGAAAAAACATGTTTCCCAGAATGAATAATAATTATCCCATATAATATTACATTACCTTACCAAAAAATTTGCTGTATTCTCTTTTAAAAATCCCTGCAAAAATTGCTTTTTATTTTTATTGCAGAAGAAGAATAATAAAACATAAACAACTTCTGCATAGTGAAGGCCCTTTGCTAATCGCAGCTAATCATCCCAATTCGTTTTTAGATGCCATCATTTTGGCAACCTTATTTAAGCGCCCGATTTATTCATTGACAAGAGGTGATGCATTCGCCAACATTTTTTTTAAATATTTGCTTTTTTCTTTAAAGATGTTACCCGTGTACAGGATAAGCGAAGGCGCTGAAAACATTGAACATAACTACACAACATTTTCTGCCTGTATCGAGATCTTTAAAAAGAATGGAATCGTTTTAATATTCAGTGAAGGAAGATGTATAAATGAATGGCATTTAAGACCGCTGAAAAAAGGCACGGCAAGACTGGCTATAACCGCCTGGCAGCAAGGCATACCATTAAAAGTGTTACCTGTGGGAATTAATTATAGTTCCTTCAGAATATTTGGTAAAAATGTAATCCTGAATTTTGGAGATATTATTGAAAAAGGAAGTTTTAATGAAGCCATGCCTGCAGGAGAAGCAATTACAGCATTCAATACAAAATTGTGGGAGCAGTTAAAAAATTTGGTGATAGAAATTGATAAAACAGATAAAGAGAAAATTAAAAAAATTTTTTTTGTACCGCAACTATTAATAAAAAAAATATTACTATTTATACCTGCAATTATTGGTTGGCTGATGCATGCACCATTATATTACGCTGTAGTTTTATTAATATGGAATAGAGCCCATGACCATTATGATTCTGTAATGGTTGGATTATTATTTGTTCTTTATCCTGTTTATCTTTTTGCAATTATGATAATCACTTATCACTTCACAGGAAATTCGTGGGCTTTCCTTTTACTTCTTATTTTACCTTTTACTGCTTGGAGCTGTTTGCAATTGAAAAGGCAGGTGAAATAAACCTTTCAATAAAATGCGGCAAAATTGTTTGGGCTGAAGCCCGTTAAGATTGCATTTTTAACCCCAGCATTAGGCTGGAGTTTTGTAAAAGTAATGAAGGACTTTAGTCCAAATAAAAACCCACAATGATTCATGGGTTGATAAAAATTATTACTGCCGTAAAAATTACACTTCAGTCGCACCTTCTACTAATACAGTAGTTTTATTATCAATCACTTCTACAAAACCACTCTGTATATTATAATGTGTAAATGAAGTTTTATCTTTTAATATTTTGAGCTTACCTGCTTTTAAAGCGCTCACTAATGGAGCATGCTTTTCCAATACTTCAAAGGAGCCGGCAATGCCCGGAAGCTGTACGCCATATACTTCTCCGCTAAATATTTTTCTTTCCGGTGTTAATATTTCTAAAGTCATAGCCTCTGTCTCCCTAAAGGGAGAACTTGGTTGGTTAGTTAATAATTAATTTGTTTTTCCATAATCTTCTAATCTATCTTCTCCTTTTCCTCCCCCGTTGGGGGAGATAGAGGGGGCTTTAAGCCTGCGCCGCTTCCATCATCTTCTTACCTTTTTCAATTGCATCTTCAATAGTTCCCACCAGATTAAATGCCGCTTCAGGATATTCATCCACTTCTCCATCCATAATCATATTAAATCCACGGATAGTATCTTCAATCGGAACCAATACACCTTTTAACCCGGTAAAGGCTTCTGCCACATGGAATGGCTGCGACAGGAAACGCTGTACACGCCTTGCACGGCTAACCGTTAATTTATCCTCATCACTCAACTCATCTAGTCCAAGAATGGCAATAATATCCTGTAATTCTTTATACCGTTGTAACGTAAGTTTAACCCGGTTGGCACAATCGTAATGAACATCCCCCACAATTTGCGGAGTAAGAATTCTTGATGTAGAATCCAACGGATCAACCGCAGGATAAATACCAAGGTCAGCAATCTTTCTGCTCAATACAGTTGTTGCATCAAGGTGAGCAAATGTTGTTGCCGGAGCAGGATCTGTTAAATCATCCGCAGGAACGTACACTGCCTGAACAGATGTGATAGAACCGTTTCTTGTAGAAGTAATTCTTTCCTGCATCAATCCCATTTCAGTTGCTAGCGTTGGCTGATAACCTACTGCCGAAGGCATACGGCCTAACAGCGCTGATACTTCAGAACCTGCCTGTGTAAAACGGAATATATTATCTACGAAAAATAAAATGTCTTTTCCTTTTCCGGTACCATCACCATCACGAAAATATTCTGCAATCGTCAATCCGCTCAAAGCCACACGGGCCCTTGCTCCCGGCGGTTCATTCATTTGTCCAAATACAAAAGTTGCTTTAGAATCTTTAAGGTCTTCCATATTCACACTTTCCAGGTCCCATCCACCTTCTTCAAGACTATGTTTAAATTTATCTCCGTACTTCATAATATCAGCCTCAATCATCTCTCTCATCAAATCATTTCCTTCACGTGTTCTTTCACCCACTCCTGCAAATACTGATAAACCTGCATAAGCTTTTGCGATATTATTAATAAGCTCCTGTATCAATACCGTTTTACCCACACCGGCACCGCCAAACAAACCAATTTTACCACCTTTTGCATAAGGCTCAATCAAATCAATAACTTTAATGCCGGTATATAAAATTTCTGAAGCCGTACTTAAGTTTTCAAACAACGGCGGCTTATTGTGTATCGGGCGACCATTCTTTTTGCTAACCTGTGGCAAACCATCAATCGCATCGCCGGTTACGTTAAATAAGCGTCCGTTAATTTCATCGCCAATAGGCATTACAATAGTTGAACCCAGGTCAACCACCTCCATACCACGGGTCAAACCTTCAGTACCATCCATTGCAATACAGCGAACACTGTCCTCACCCAAATGCTGCTGTGTTTCCAGTATCAGTTTATCCCCATTTTTACGGGTAATTTCCAATGCATGAAGAATTTCCGGCAGCTTATTATCCCCTGTAAAATGCACATCCACCACCGCACCAAT
>MWVW01000156.1_pt2 | contig 13957 bp, 15 predicted proteins | sample 1047191 | NCBI WGS metagenome assembly MWVW01 (sample SAMN06349985, study PRJNA376086) | soil metagenome | isolation source: MtG22-5 sample Antarctic (ecotone) | place: Antarctica
CGGCGCACGGCCAACCCGCCCGCCTCTGAAGCGGAGCTCACGCGCATGGGCCTGCTCGCCAACGTCTACCTGTCCAAGTGGCAGCGCGCCCCGGGCAACATGGGAGCGGACGCTGAGAGGTTCGCCAGGGAGGGTGACGCGGCAGGCCTGCGGCTCGTCCGGGAGCACGCGGGCCTTGCTCCAATGGGCGCACGCCAGGGCCTCCTAAAGCGCGTGGGCGAGGCTGAGGAGACCCACAAGACCGACGCCCAGCGCAAAGCCGAGCTCGAGGTACGTAGCCTGGAGGGAGACCGCTCGCGGTTCGAACTTGGTACGGCCATGCGCCAGAACTTCATCCGGGCCAAGACCGCGCCCATCGTCCCGCCCCCGGCGGACCCGGTCTCACCCGCATACCCACGACCACAGCGATAAGGAGGTACTAAGCATGGCAAGACGTAAGGGAATCCGGCGCGGGAATCTGCACGCTACCGGAAACGAAGGCGGCCGCAAAGCGCGGGAGCGCCGGCCGGTCAACGCCCGCGTCGGCATGGGTAACGGGCAAGGCGGTATCAGCTACGCGCTGCCCGTCGCCGCCGGTTCGTCCGTGACCGCGATGGACCAGCGGGCGGGTAGGCGTCCGGGTACCGGGAGGCCGGGCATTGGGTGGCATCTCCCTCCCGAGGGTCCGCCTTACCCGGTTTAGACCAACAGTTAGAGGAGGTGAGAACATGACACGTAAGAGTTTTTAGCAAGCTGGTGAAATCGAAGGGGGCCAGGACCCCCAGCGGCCATCTTGGCAGCGCGGCCGCGCAAGGCACCGGTACCGGCGGCTCGATACCCGGCGGCAAGGGGACGGACCCCAGGCCCAGAGGAGCCGCATCCTCGCGCCTGGGCGCCACGCGCAGCGGCGGTTAGTCGAACGCGGAGCGATCCACCGCGCACGCAAAGCGAGGCCGGGGGCGGTGTAGGGCCAGGAACCCCCGGCTTTTTCTTGCCCTCCGGAGCTTACTGCGAATTTAGCAGCAATTAGCAGTAAGCCACCATCGAGTCGCACCCCTCGCAGGCGTAGATCGACCACTGCAACCGACCTTTGCAACGTGCTTGATACCGCCCTTGATACCGGCCTCCATGAGCAAGCCGGGCGAGTCTGCAACCGCTCGCCTCAAAGCCCCGCAACCGGCCGCATTCGAGTAGCCGAGAGTTCACTTTCTCGGAAACCCGCCGTGTTTTGGTGTCCGCGTACACAAGAAAGCGCGGCGCCACCATAGCTACCCTCGAAACTTAGACTACCCAGGTGACTAACTGAATTCAGTGCGCTAGAGGCCACATAGCTACCCTCAAAACACGCCTCATTCCCCCGAGGCGGAGCCAGGGTACGCGACCGGGGGACCGGAGCCCCGATAGCCCCGGCCCGGTGGTGGTGTTAGCCGCGCATCAGCCGGCCAGGACGAAGAGTAGAACGAAGGACGGCGCCGCGAAGAGCAGCCCCGCCAGTATCGCCCGAATCACACGCCGCGCCCCGGAGTCAAGCACCCTGGAGAGTAGAGGCGTTCGAGGTCGTCCGCCTGGGTCGAGTACCACCCCTCGGCGCGCAACACCTCAATCGTCTCTTCTGTGATTGTCTCCGCGTCGATGCTGGAGCACGGCGTCCCCGGCGCCGTGCTCCAGCATCGCGAACAGCAACGCGGCGAGGATCGCTATCACGAGCATCAGGATGAATGCCCACGCTACCCATACTAGCGAAGACGCCGGCGCCGCTCTCACAGTGCCGCCGTGAGAGGCGCGAGGCTTGCGCGTGAGGCCCTGGACACTGTGCGTTGTGCTGCTCTCCCTTCGGGCCTTAGCGCGAGCCTTAGCGCGGAATATCGTCGCAGCCGCGAGATGCTTGCAGCTGTACCCCGGGCGGCGGGCGTGGTCCGGGGTACAGCTGCAGGTCTCTTCGCCGTCAAACACGGCCAGGTCGACCTCGTAGGTGCCGCCGCTGCATCCAGGTACCTCGTAGACGCCGTGGCCGATGTGCTTGATCTCGGCGCCGTGGTCCCGGTAGAGGGCGAGTCCGCGAAGCTCTCGGGTGGTTGGTGGTGGTGCGCTAGACTTCGTGGTGTCCATTGGGGTCCTTCCCCCTTTTTGGGCCGGGCCTCGGGGTGGTCGTACACCGCCGGGGCCGTTTATCTGTCTAGAAGTATTGTCCCACTTTTAGGAGTGAGAGTCAACCCTTTTGCAGGCTATTTTATAAATACTTTGTCCCACTTTGTGGTATCATGGACGTATGCTAAAGCGGCTTACAAACCTACAGGCGGCACGTAAGAAGCGCGGCTTTGTCCAGGAGGACCTGGCGGCGCTGTCCGGGATCTCCCGTTCGACTATCGCGGAGCTCGAGACCGGCGGGCGTAAGGCGCGGCCTGCTACTACCGAGAAGCTAGCGGAGGCGCTGCGGACCGCGCCGGAGAAGCTTTACTAGAGCGCGTCCCGGCCTCGCGTCTCGTACAGGCGCCTCCGCTCTTTTGGGCCGTGGTCCGGGAGGTTGGCGCCAATTTATCGCACTGTATCTTATGCGCTTGACTAATCACATGTTATCGCCGATAATCAAAGCATGCAAGCCTCAGAACGCAAGGAGGATATATGAGGGATCCGAAAGAACACCTGTCACTCCGCGAGGCCTCGGACGCCTTGGGGATCTCGGAGGTGTCGGCCCGGCGATGGGTCAAGTCAGGGAAGCTAAAGGCTTACCAGCCAGGACGGAAGTATTTGGTACCGGTGAGCGCTGTCGAGGAGTTACTGGAAATAACCAAGCCCCCAAAAGCCCCAGCCCCGTTGCAGCTTGAGCTAGAGAAGCAGCGCGGGGCCAACGAGGTCAGCGTGAAAGACCTATCGGACTTGTGCGGGGAGATCTACACGGAGCTCCAGGGCGTCCGTGAGGCCCCCGCTGAAGACCTGAAAACCCAGGCTATCGCGGACCTTGACGCGGCTCTGAAGGAGGCTCAGGCGGCTTTGAGCGCCGCGATTTACCGCACAGGTCCGCCGCGTCTGTCGGAGCTAAGCATGCAGCGCGTTACACGACAGCGGAGGGTGCGACAAAGCGACGAAGGCGCCGCATCAGAGACCGCATAAAAAAAGCCCCCCGGCACGACAGGGGGACCGAAAAAAACACCTAGGAGAATTATACGTGATTCCTGAAGAAAACACCAGCGAAAGTTATATGACTGCTCTCGACAATATCCCCCAGGAGCTGCGCCGTAAAGACGCTAAACCTACAGTTGAAGTTGACAACTCAAATTCAGCCTTCTAAGGGGAGAAGCATTGATCTATGATGTCAGATAACTAAAAAGAAGAAGGCGGGAGACCTCGGACCTGAGAAATCTAAGTCTCCCGCACAAGACCAACACCAAGGAGGCGTTGTATTGGACGATGATACTTATCGCGAGCCATCCGCACAAGAGCAGGAAGACAGTTTCTTAACGCCGAAGGACCTTCAGCGCGAGCTGAAAATCGGGGCGAGTCTCGCCTATCGTCTTCTGAAGAGCGGTGCCGTTCCCTCTCTTCGCGTGGGTGGCGTCTACCGCATACGTCGCTCCGAACTAGATCGTCTGACGGCCAATAGCAGCCTGGAAAACGCATGAAAAAGGCCGAGCTCCCCAGCCCGGCCAAATCAGAAACCCCCACACTCAAGGAGGTTTAGCTAGATGATACCAAAGAGCGAGCAAGCTAGCACCGAAGATTTGCGCAAGGCACTAGAGAACGCGCCAGAGCAACTCAAGCAGATCAACCAATGGGTCAACTGGTCGAGGATCTGGAACGAAGACAAGGAGAAATTCAACAAGCCGCCCATGAAGGCAAGCGGACGCAACGGCTCTTCGACCGACGAGGCTACATGGACCACACTGGAGAAGTCCCTCGCGGCTTTTTGTCGCGAGGGTGTATACGTTGATAACAGCGGCAAAAAGCACCGCGTCACGCTGGACGGTGTCGGCTTCGCCGGACTAGGGAGAACACCGTACACCGGCATAGACCTAGATCACTGCATCGACCCAAAGACCGGGGAGATAAACCCCGCTGCAAAGAAAATCGTAGAGATATTCGACAGCTACACGGAGATCACTCCCTCGGGCGTCGGGCTGAGGATTTGGATAGAAGCGGACAAGTCTCCAACCTGGAGCGCGAATAAAAGTAGCGAAACAGAGATAGAGGTCTACGACAAAGGCCGGTTCTTCACCGTCACAGGCCGACACCTCGAAGGCACGCCGCGCACGATAGAGGCCCGCCAGGAAGCCTTAGACGCATTCATGGTCGAGCACGCACCGGCGGAGACCCCAAAGTCAAAGCGAGAGCCGTACACGGGATCGGGCAATTACGTCCTCGACCTAGACGAATGGCTCGAAGAGTTCGGCGTGATGGTGTTGAAACAGGCTAGAGACGCCACGTCAGAGCGGGCCTATTACATCGTCTGCCCGTGGGCACACGAGCACACCGGCGGCGACAAGTCGGGAACGAAAGTTGGCCAGTACCAGAGCGGAGCACTTTGGTTCAAATGTCACCATGGGCATTGCGACGGCCGCAAGTGGGACCACTGCCGGGAAGAGCTCGACCCGGAGGCATACAGGAAGGTCAAAATAACCATCGGAGGCCGCAAGCTATCCGACGAAGAAGAGGCCGAGCAGAAAGCCGAGCGGGCAGAAGAGGCATGGGCCGAATGCGCGGAGCTCGCCGGGCGTTCAAACCTTACGTGGCATTTTGCTGAGACGCTCAAAAGGTCGGGCGTCGCCGGTGAGAGTAATCAGATCCGGCTCCTCCAACTGAGCCTCAACAGCCGTCACCTCGACAAGCCCGTCTCCGTGGCGGTGAAGGGGCCCTCGTCGGGGGGGAAATCGCACCTCGTGGAGCGCGTCGTCGCGGGGTTCCCGGAGAGCGCCGTATACGAACTTACCTCAATGTCAGAGAAGGCTTTGATCTACCTGGACGAAGACATGCGGCACCGCTTCCTCGTGATCTATGAGGCGTCGGGTATGGAGGGCGACATGCAGACCTACTTGATTAGGTCCTTGTTATCGGAGAACCGGATCAGATATCAGACCGCGGAGAGCACGCCGCAGGGGGTCAAGCCTCGACTACTCGAAATGGAAGGCCCGACAGGGCTAATGGTGACAACCACGCGGACCCGGATGCACCCGGAGAACGAGACCCGGCTATTGTCGATCTACGTCACAGACACCAGAGCCCAGACTAAAGAGATATTTCGGGCGCTCGCCGAAGAAGACCGCGAAGAGGTCAGTCTGGAAGAGTGGAAGTCGCTGCAAACCTGGATAGAGGGTGGGACGCTCGCGGTAAGCGTGCCATTCGGTAAGGTGCTAGCCGAGATGGTGCCGCCTCTCGCCACAAGGCTAAGGCGAGACTTCGGCGCCGTGCTGCGGCTTATCAAGTCACACGCGTTATTACACAGAGCAACCCGGGAGACGGACGCAAAGGGGCGCATCGTCGCAACGCTCTTCGACTACACCGTTGTCCGCGAGCTCGTCGCGGATCTGGTCTCCGAAGGCGTCGGGGGAACGGTCCGGGAGACCATAAAAGAGACGGTACGGGCCGTGGCAGAGCTGACACAGCCGGATGACGTGGAGACCGTCAGCCTAAAGAAGATCGCCGAAAAGCTGGAACTCGACCGCTCGGCCACACAGCGCAGGGTGAAAGCGGCGGCGGACGAAGGCTACCTGGTTAACTCCGAAGACCAGAGGGGGAAGGCCGCTAAATGGTCTATCGGGGAGCCGATGCCGACGGACGTGGCGGTACTACCAACACGGGAGAATCTCGAAGCCGAATACGAGGGTGTGCAGGTGTGCAACGCCACCGGGGGGGAGAGAGGGGGTAGGGCAAAAGAGGGGTGTGCAACTGAAAAGGGTGTGCATTGCACACCCCCCCCCGATAAGCATACCGATCATAAAGAGGAAACACGAAACCCTATAGATAAGCCGAATAACAAATACCACGCAGCGTATGAGAGCGAAGAAAAAGCACAACAGGGTAAGGGGGGTAATGGGACTGCACACCTGCACACCCCTACACACAGCGTGGAAAAAGAGGGCGGTGCACTGCACAACGCACACCCCTTGCACACCCCTAAGGGTTCGTCCCCACCGCCTCTAGAGGACCCTCCAGAGAACCCTCCCGACGAGCTTTGTGAACATGGATACGCTAGTGGTGCCGGGTGCCTATCGTGCGACGAGTGGGAGGCGTTTTGATGCTCACCGCCGCCAGGCTTCTCTCCAGAGCACAGGCGCGAGGCGTAACCTTTGTCCCGGACGGCGACCTCGTCCGCTTCCGCCCCGCGAGCGCTCTCACGCCCGAGATGATAGACGAGCTGCGCCAGCACAAAGAAGGCATCCTCAAGATCCTACGCCTCCAGGCCGTGACCCCCTCGTACGGCGCGACTCGGATAAAGGGCAGTTCTTCAAGGGCGACTGGGCAAAACGCGTGGCCGCGAGACTTCAAGGTGTACGAGGGAGGGAGAAAAAGCCGTGGATACTAGAACCGTTACGAATGCCGATCTTTCCAAGGAAGAGAAGATTAGGCAACGCCTTTACGTAGAGTCCAAGCAAGACGGAGGGAACCCCAGTGAGTTCCTAGAGATGCTCTCCTACGTTACCGAAAACCGCATATGGGAGCCATTGGGTATTTCTTTCAGGCAACTCATAGAAGCGCCGTTCCCAACTGGTATCGGTTCCTCAAAAGAAGAAATCGAGACGATAAGACTGCTTCACCATAGGCACGAAGATGGGAGTTCTGAGGTGCGTGCTCGAATGAAAGAGATGCGCACACAGGTGTGGAATGAGCTGAACCCGGCACTAGCGGTTCCCACGGTTGGGGACGGAACTCCCGGGCCGGGTAGGGGCAATAAAACGGTTGATATTATCAACCGTTTACAGGGGGGAACCTCAGAGACCTATACCATCAGCCGTCTAAAACGAGATCGCCCCGACCTGGCGGAGCGCGTGCTTGACGAGGATGATCCGCTCAGTGCAAACGCGGCTGCCATTGAAGCGGGCTTTCGTGAGAAGACCATAACAGTCCGCCTAGAGCCACAGGCCATAGCACGTACCCTCATCCGGCGCCTATCCAAAGATCAGATGAATGATCTGATAGTCGAGCTGACTGGCAGTCTTCGATGAGTAATAAGCCCGCGCGCTGTGACTTCTGTAACCGGCGCATCCGCTCCAGGAGCCAGCACGAACTTGTCCTCCGGGATCCAGTGACGGGCCAAACGATAGGGCGCTACCACGTTCGGCCCGCCTGCCAGGCTTCGGCTGCCAAGTACTTCACAGGCGGCGTCGCTATTCACGCTCGCATCTACCATCCGCGGCGCTGTGGTCGAAGTGCTCCTAGTGCTCTTGCTCGCCGTGTTGTTAGCCGGTTGGTAAAGAGCTCCCCGGTCCTATTGGTTATGCCTCGAGGCGGGCGAGGTTGCCGTCTCCCGGCTTGCGACCGGTCGGTTAGGGGTATCGTACCCGCATGGGAGAGGACTCTACAGGACGTTACGGGACATCGTCCGGTAATCCGTCCAGGCAACGTGTTAGCGTGGACGAGGCCGCCCGAGTGCTCGGGTTGAGCGTGGATGCCATCAGAAAGCGCGTACAACGGGGGACCATCCCATACGAGAAGGACCCCGCCGGACGTGTGACAATCCTACTGGACACCGTCGAGACAGTACAGGACGTTACGGGACACGGTCATCGCCGTGGCGCGGAGCTAGAGGACCTGCGCGACCAGGTAGCGTTCCTGCGCCGTGAGCTCGAGGCCCGCACCGAAGAGGCCCGGCGCAAGGATCACATCATTATGTCCTTGACCCAACGTGTACCCGAGTTAGAACCAGGGAACCTCCGAGACGCCCCACACGGCCCGGAGACGGTCGCGGAGGAGCCGGAGGGTGTAGACGCCCCAACCAGCCAGGTGGACCGGGAGACGGGCGCACAGCGCCGCTCTAGTTGGTGGCGTAAGTTCTTTGGGTTCGAGTAGCACACCTCGACGGCGTAGATCGATGACTGCAACATTGATACCCTCTCTTGACGAGCCGTGCTAAGGCGTAGCCCACCCCAGGGCGGCGTAGATCGGCCACTGCAACCAATACCCCTTGTTGCTAGGGTGTGCTGGGTTCGCGGCGGATAAAAGCCTCTGCAACGCTTGCCGCTCTTGTGCCGACCGTATACCGCGTCAGGTAGCGCGCCTCTCGGGTGGATATCAGCCTCTGCAACTCTTACTCCGTTCTTCCCCCGACCGTACACCGCTATAGGCCCACCCCTCGCCACCGTAGATCGACCACTGCAACCGACCCTAGCAACACGCTTGATACACCGCTTGATACCGCCCTCCATGAGCAATCCGCACGAGTCTGCAACCGCTTGCTTCAAAGTCCTGCAACCGGCCACTTTTGAGAATCCGCAAATTACGATTCCCGGAAACACAGGGCATAGAAAGAGCCGGGGCTATTAGAGACCCCGGCTGCGTAGATTGGTGTGCTTTTTGAGCGAGTTAAGCCCTGCTGTCTTTCCCGATGCTCAGCCCTCGTCGGCAGGAGGTCCCGTCGTGGGTCGCCCACCCCTGAAGTAGCTCTCACTATTTCCCGCAGGTTCGATGCCAAAGAAATTATGCTCTGCTCGTTCGAACCCTCCCGGTGGGAACCTTGGCGGAGCAGATTCGCCCAGAGGCGGTGGGCTTGCAGGGGTCGTAACCGTCTCACGGGGCATCGCCCGATGTTACCGGATTGCTGAGAGCGCTTATTCTCCTTTTATAACCCAGCGTGGGGGCTAGGCGACCTCTATCTACGAACTTCCGAGAGCAGTCCGAGGTTCTCGAAAACTCGGTTTTCAATCCTCACCCTTCAGGCGCCTCCAGGCTTTTTTCCTTTGGTGGTTCTCGAAGGCTTAAGTGAAAGCATTAGCTGGCGAAAGCCATTAATTAAGCGAGAACTAACGCAATCCCACTGTACCCAGAATAGAGTGCAGATCAAGAACGGTTTAAAAGTGATCCCCATCAATAAGCTGATGCCAATTTGCATAGAAAACGCACCTGGTACTAGGATCCACCGCGCCCTATGGCTAAATAACGCTAGAGGGTATCCAACTTCTATGGCAATCGTTGCTGCAGCCACCAGCTGAGTTAGCCATTGGTGCTGAGCCAAAAAGAAGCCCCACTGTACGGCGCTTTTTCCTTGGAATTGCGCTTGAAGCAGCAAGACTGCCATATTATCTGAAAAGATCCACTCTAGGCCAGAGTGTCGGAGCTTCGATACTCCTGCTCCGAAAAAGAATAAGGCGAACATTACCCACACAGCCTTTACAGGCCACGTGTACTCACCGCTAACTTGCGGACGCTGCCGTGATGTATCGTTTCTTTGGCGGGCTTTCCAGATTAAGCGGTCAACCGAACAGCTGTCCCCGCAACGGGATAAAGCCATAATCGCAAAAATGAATACTAGAATAGCATCAGAGTGATTAACCTTGCCAAAGTTGTGCGGTAATCCTATTAGGTATATTCCTAAGATGAACGACGAACCGGTACTTATGCGGGTAAAAAGACCAATAGAACTTAGTGCTAGCGATATCTTCCAGACAATCTGTAACACAACTAACAGACTGATGGACATTACTGGTAAGTGAAAGAGTTGGAAAATCCAGACCGGCATCCACAAGCTATCCGATACCTCAGCCCAATTGGTAACGTCATAGTCAAGGTAATGTAGGAAAAACGCACCGAAGAAGAGTACCCGACAAAGACCGAGGTTTAGGGAATCTACCTGCTCAAACCAAAAGTACATCCATCGCTTGCGGAGGGCCGCTAGCACGTTGTGGATTATCCTCACGAATGCTCTATTTCATAAATGAGGTTCTGCTGGTCTGGCGAGTCCGCTATAGATTTGGCCGGGTCATCAAATTGCCACGTCACTTCGTAAAGTCTAGCGCCTTGCAACGGTGGCCCATCATGATTCCCTGCCAAGCGTCCATAGTCATACTTTGACAGCGCATCGAGTAATGCGGCGTCCAGCATCTGCTGTCGCTTCTCGGGCTTGTTCTTTTTGGAACTGTTTATCCGCCGTAATATTGCGTTTTCATGAGCCTCGCCGAAGTCGCTGCTAACCTGGCGCAGAGGAAACTCCTGGTGTGGGTACTCCTGCATGACGCCGTATGGTTCCACTCGCGTCAAGGAGCGCTCAGTCTTAACTTTTGAGAACATATCGTACTGTGAAAAAGGCCAATGCTCTCTGTCTTGAACAATGTCGTACAGATGTCCAACGATTAGGAGAATAAGCGCGGTATGTACAAGCACAAGACGATGCCTCGACATTCCTATGCTATGTCCCTATACCGGCCACAGGCCCAGTACGAGCAGCAGCGCAACGATTAAAACGATAACCCCGAACAACATTTCTACGATACTGCACTCACGCACACCGCCGCCCTTCCTGCCATTTACTTTCCCCCGCGCATTGCTAAGAGGCCAGCGTAAGGGTAGCAAAACTCAATCGAAGGGGCGTCCTGCCTCTATTCACCGAGCTGCCGAGAGCTCCTACATTCGCGGAAGGCGTACATTCGTTACAGTCTTCTTGCTACACCGCTCGGACCCGGTCGGATGAGGGGTAAGGGTTCGACGGGGAAAATGGGGCGTCCGGTAAGTATTATGGCGCTCTTGTGTCCGCGTGCAACAAAGAGGGGCAACTATCCCCGACTGCCGGACCCCGTTGCGGCTCCAGGCATTCGAGACCACTGAGCTCCCCTCGAAACCGCTCCTGCTAATTCTGGCGTCACTAGCAGTCACGACCATTCGAGACCACGGGGGTCAGCCGGGGAGGACGTAGAGAAGGAAGAAGGAGGGTAGCGCGAATGCCACCCCCACCGCTATCGCCCTCACAGCGCTGCCACGAGGGGCGCGAGGCTTGCGTGTGCCGCCCTGGACGCTGTGCGTTGGTGCTGCTCCCTTCGGGCCTTAGCGCGAGCCTTAGCGCGGAATATCGTCGCAGCCGCGAGATGCTTGCAGCTGTACCCCGGGCGGCGGGCGTGGTCCGGGCAGCTGCAGGTCTCTTCGCCGTCAAACACGGCCAGGTCGACCTCGTAGGTGCCGCCGCTGCATCCAGGTACCTCGTAGACGCCGTGGCCGATGTGCTTGATCTCGGCGCCGTGGTCCCGGTAGAGGGCGAGTCCGCGAAGCTCTCGGGTGGTTGGTGGTGGTGCGCTAGACTTCGTGGTGTCCATTGGGGTCCTTCCCCCTTTTTGGGCCGGGCCTCGGGGTGGTCGTACACCGCCGGGGCCGTTTATCTGTCTAGAAGTATTGTCCCACTTTTAGGAGTGAGAGTCAACCCTTTTGCAGGCTATTTTATAAATACTTTGTCCCACTTTGTGGTATCATGGACGTATGCTAAAGCGGCTTACAAACCTACAGGCGGCACGTAAGAAGCGCGGCTTTGTCCAGGAGGACCTGGCGGCGCTGTCCGGGATCTCCCGTTCGACTATCGCGGAGCTCGAGACCGGCGGGCGTAAGGCGCGGCCTGCTACTACCGAGAAGCTAGCGGAGGCGCTGCGGACCGCGCCGGAGAAGCTTTACTAGAGCGCGTCCCGGCCTCGCGTCTCGTACAGGCGCCTCCGCTCTTTTGGGCCGTGGTCCGGGAGGTTGGAGCCTCGCCGGGGCCGTTTATCTGTCTACAAGTATTGTCCATACCTACAACACCCTTGCAAGTTTATTACAGGACGTTTACAATACGTTCTTACAGCTAGGAAAGGAGCGCCGTTTGAAAATACCCCGGCAAAAAGAGTGGCGGCTAGCCAGGGTCTTAACCCAAGAGGAGCTAGCCGAGAAGGCTAATATCAGCGTTCGCAGCGTGGCCGGATACGAAGCGGGAGCAGGCGCCAACCCCAGCACCGTACGCAAGCTGGCCGCTGCTCTCGATATAGACGTTAGAGACCTTTTCGAGGGAGTAAGCCCTCAAGGGCTCGCTACCCCTTTAAAGGAGGCCCCACCTAAACAGTGGCTCCGGGATCAGGTGAGCAGTGGCCGCGTGTGGATGGAGCAAGGCGCGCTGGACAAGCTCATTGAGGTTAGCTCAGAGAAAGGTCTGGCGATATTGGCCCACCGGGTTCGCGGCATCCTGGACAACAGCGGGAAGGGTGACCTCGTCCGACTACGTATCGTTGGTGGAAGGACCCCCGAGTGGGCAGAGGCGGAGATACGCCGGCCACTTGAACGTATACCGATCCAGCTGGCCGGATAACAGGCATGAAAAAGGGTCTCGCCACTCGACCAAGCGCGAGACCCGCAACAAACCAACACCTACGGGAGATTCTACGTGATGTTGCATCCGAATACAACCAGCGACTACAAGAACATGATACACCGGGCCGCTCTGAAATACGCGGGTAAAGGTAAGCCGGTCTTCCCGTGCAAGCCAGACAAGACCCCTTACTACGAGAAAAACGCCCTAGAGCATGGGTGCCTTGACGCCACCACCGACCCGCGCAAGATCACGGCATGGTGGACAAGGTGGCCTGAGGCGAATATCGGCATTCCTACCGGTAAGCCGTCGGGGCTCTTTATCCTGGATCTAGATACCTATAAGCCCGGCGCTATGACATTGGAGGAGTTTGAAGAGAAGTACGGCGCCGTCTCACACACCGCGACGGTGCGAACCGGTAGGGGCGGTTTGCAGTTTTACTTTTTGTACCCTGACGGAGAGGAGATCAGTGGCAGTACCGGGAAGCTCGGCCCGCATGTAGACACACGCGGAAAAGGTAACTATACCCTGGCACCGCCCAGCGTTACCGAAAGCCGTTACGAGTGGATCAACAAAGCACCGCCCGCGACCATACCCCCGAGACTGCTGGAAGCCCTGAGAGACAAGCCTAGCGACGGGACGCGCGCGTCGCAGGGGCGCACTAGCGGAGGCGCCGGAGGCGCGGAGAGCGCCCCCGACGACGGCGGGCCGATCCCCGACGGGACGCGAGACGAGACCCTCACCCGCATCGCCGGACGCCTGCATGACGGGACGCGAGACGCGGCGCAACTCGAAGACGCCCTCCAGGCCGTCAACGAGGCCAGATGCATCCCGCCTCTACCGCCCGAGCAAGTCCGCAAGATAGCCCGCTCCGTCTCCCGATACGAGCCGTGCCGCCCGGCGCGACGGGAGCCTAACCCGGAGACCGTCCAGGCGCTCGCGGCGATAGAGCAGGCTCTATTGGCGGGCGAGTACAAGGGGAAGTCCGGCAAGACTACCTATTCCATCTTCGTCGCAGCCCTCAAGCTAGCCCGGAAGTATGGAACGCTCGTCGAGGACGGCGTAAGGGTAGAGGTTAGCACCCGGCAACTTGCCCTCGCCGCCGCAGTATCCCGCCGAACCATCGCAACCAAGCTCAAGAGCATGGGCGGCTTCCTCCGGCCCGACAACGAGAACGTAGCGCCCGGAAAAGCAGGCGCTATCGTCCTGCTTACCCCCCGCGCCAATTTTTACCACTCTACCCAACAAGTTACTTATATAGATAAACAGGGGGGGTGTGTAAATTGGCGCGCCCCCCTGACAGCGCCTCGCCTGCGGTGGTCGTCTCCGGCGTATAAGCCGGAAAAGGGCACAACTCCGGGAACCTGTCGGGTACGCGACACGATCACCACCGGGAAGCGCGACGCTGTTATAAGGCTCGGGAAGTCATGCGAGGGAATCATGGACCGCCTGGAGGTTGCCGGCGGGACCATGACCCTCGCGGAGCTCGCTGGCGCCGTTGACGTAAAACGTCCGCGTGATCTCACGCGCCGCAAGAACCTGGCGACGGGTAAAGGGCGAGACGGCTTTGTTACCCGCCTAGAGAACGTTGGTGTGTTGACGGTGGCCGGAGATACCGTCACCCTGGCGGCAGACTGGTTAGAGGCATTGGATCAGGAGCGCGATAGGGCCGGTGAAATCGCCCTTTACCGGCGGGATATGGCCCGGTACAACCGCGAGCGCGATGGGTACCGC
>MWVW01000205.1_pt1 | contig 13925 bp, 8 predicted proteins | sample 1047191 | NCBI WGS metagenome assembly MWVW01 (sample SAMN06349985, study PRJNA376086) | soil metagenome | isolation source: MtG22-5 sample Antarctic (ecotone) | place: Antarctica
TTGTACTTGTAGTATAAAGTCTTTGTCCCCAGCGATTATAAATGCTGAAGTATTCTAATCTCTTCATACCTACCACTATTGGTTTTAGTATATCATTTTTGCCGTCGTTATTAGGTGTAAAAGCGGTGGGTACAAAAATAGAAGGACCGGTATTAAAAACCTTTACCGTTAAAAAAGCAGAATCAACACAGGAAGCTTCGTTATAAACAAGCAGCTTGTACTGTATGCCATTACTGCCGGTATTATAAAGTGCTACAGGATTGGGGATGTTTGCAGCCGATAAACCAATAGCGGGTGTCCATAAATATTTTGTTCCTCCTGTTGCCGTTAATTGCAAGAGCTGATTAATAATAACGGCAGTATCTCTTCCGGCAGAAGCGTTTATATCAGGCAATACGGTAACTACAACGGTGTCGCGGGACGGCTTGGGGCATCCCTCACTATCGAAGGCAGTAAGTACGTATGCCGTTGAAGCTGCCGGCTTTGCTACCGGATTTAACGAGGTAGCAGTTGTAAGTGAAATTGCAGGCGCCCACTTAAAACTATTTCCATTGGTTGTTCCGTTTAAAGGAGCAGGAGTGTTGAAGCAGATGGTGGTATCGGCACCTGCATTTACAAGTGGGTAAGGAACGGTAGTTACAACTACCTGGTCTTTAGCTGTACAGCCACCTATGGTTGCGGTTACTTCATAAGTAGTGGTAGTATTCGTTACCGCGAATGGGTTGCGTACATTAGCATTTATCAATTGAGATGCTGGCGTCCATGAATACTGAAAACCATTTGAAGCGACTCTTAATTGTATAGTATCGGTACTGCAAATAACAGTATCGTTCATTGCCTGCAGGTTAACCCGGTCCGTAACACGAACTAACACAGTATCCTTATTAAGACAACCGTTATCATCCAGATCAACAAAATATTTTGTGGTGGTTAGCGGTGTTACATTAGGGTCAGGTGCGGTAGCATCGCTTATATTTACGTTCGGCGACCAGGTGAAATTACCGTTGCCACTTGCCTTTAACTGCACAACATCGCGTACACAAATTAAAGTATCGTGAAAGGCAAGGGTTAAAGGTGGTTTATCAACTATGTTAACAGGTTTTATAGTAGTGTCGATGCATCCTTTAGAATTTGTTGCAATCAGCCGTACGCTTTTCGTTCCCATAGAAGGGTAGGTATAGGTAACATTTCTTTTGCTTGAAGTATCGTTCGAAGCACTAAGCTCTCCATAATCCCAACTCCATGAATTTACAACGCCATAAACTGTAGTAGTTGCATCAGAAAAGTTACTTGGTTTTGAAAAACAAACACCATTTGAAGTAACAGCAGGCACGAAACCAGGATAAACTCTTGCAATGGCTGTAGTAGAATCGGTACAAGGCTGGTTTCTGTTTATAACCAGTTTTATAGTATAAATACCAGTATCAGCAAAAGTGTAAGAAATTGTTGCGCTGGCTGAAGTAAAAAGAGACTGGCCCTGTGCATTTAAAAGTTCCCAGTTTTGTGTTTTTATCAGCGGACTATTTGAAAGATTGGAAAGCGTTATAGTTTTGGTATCCTTGCAAAGCTGGTATTCAGGCTGCAATACTGCTCCGGCAATATCGCAGGGAGCAATATTTATTTGAAGGTCTTTTCGTTGGGTGGCAATAACAACACCATTTCGAATTTCATCAACGCATACCGTAACTACATAAATACCAGTTGGCGGGGCAATACCTGTAATTAAGCCTGTATTTGTGTTTACCTGTACCTGGCCTCCCAAAGGTTCTGATCCATTGAAGTTTGACCCATATGGAACAGATTGGTATGGTGGCGCTCCAACCGGTGTACTATTATTTCCTCCGCTTCCGTTGCTTGTACTTTGAAAGGCATTGCAGAAGCTATATCTAAGCTGGTCGCCATCATCGTCGGTAGCAGCAAAGCTGTACGAAAAGCGGTTGTTTGCACAAACGATAACAAGGTCACTTCCAACAAATTTAGCGCTGCTGTTTTTGTCGGCATTTATAACAGGTGCAGTTCCGGGAATTTCAGTTGTATAAAGTGCACCAACACTTCTATAGCCGGAGGTAAAGTTGGTAATTGTATTTATTCTAAAGTTAACCTGGCTCGAGAGAATATAACCGTCAGGATCGGATGGAAGCGATACCGAAAAATTATAATAGCCTACTTCATAACAAACAGCAGGAGGATTGGTGATACATGGGTCAGGATTTGTGATACTTATTGTTTCCGTATTTGAAAGGGAAGCATTTATATTAGTTATCCTGGCAGTTGTTCTTCGGTTAAAGACACTGATAACGGCAGGGTTATTAAACTGGCGACCACTACTGCAACGCATAAAAAGTTTTAAAGTAACCCTGTAATTGTTCAACCCGTTTGAGGTTCCCGTATAAGTATAATACATTTCGCCTCCCGTTATGTGATCGGCTTTTGCAGAAGAAAAAATGCAAAAAAGGAAAAGGAAAATAAAGAAAAATTGTTTCATCAAAGCACCTCTATTCTTAATTAATCTTTATGAAAGTACGACGTTTTGAGAAAAGGTGGCGTAACAGGTATAATTTTTTCTATGTAGTTTAATGCAATTCATATTAAAAAATTTAGGATGAAAAGGATTTTATTTGCAATTGGAATATTACTTTCAACATCTTCTTATTGCCAAAATTGCCTTGGCTATTACCTGCTTCAAAACAACAGGACTATCGACAATACAATCTATAACAAAAACGGAGAAGTGTATGGTAAACAGGTCTATTCCGTTTCTGGAGTATCATCAGCGGGAAACATTACAACTGCTAATATAAAGCTGCAAATGTTCGACTCGAAAGGAAAAATGATGGCTAATAGTACGAATAATATAAAGTGCAAAGGAGGCGTTATAATGATGAATATGAAAATGATGATGGCCCAGGAGCAGCAATTTGCAGATGCTGCAAACGCAAAAGGTGAAAGCGCTTTTATAGAATATCCTTCGGCAATGAAAGTTGGCGACAATTTGAAAAATGCAACTTTTGCCATGGATATGAACCGTGGTGGTATGCAGCAGCACGTGTCAGTAAAGATAACTAACCGCAAAGTGGAAGGTAAGCAGAAGATAACAACTCCCGCAGGTTCGTGGGACTGCTTTAAGATTTCTTATAAAGGTAAAATCGTTGTTAATGCTATGGGTATGGAAATACCTTTAGACTTAAATGGCAACGAATGGTTTGCCGCAGGTTTTGGTATAATAAAAACCAAAAGCAATTTAGGGGTACAGAAATTACACGTATCGGTAAGTAGTTTAGAAGTTGCTTTAAAGTTATTTCAATTACAACAAAGTGTAGCTATTGGGATATTTCAAGTTGAAGAAAGGAGTTGTATAAGTCTACCGTAATTGCTCCTGGTTTGCCACTTATTATCTGGCCATTTATTTTTAAAACCGGTAATATTCGTTTGGTAGTGCTTGTAAGAAAGACCTCTGCAGCATTATACAATTCGTCTACGGTCACCTGCCTTTTTTCTACCTTATACTTTTTTTCAGCCAACTGTAAAACCATCATTCTTGTAATGCCTTTTAAAACGTTTTCACCAGGCGTTATTACTGTTCCGCTTTTAGTAACGGCAAATACATTAGCTCTCGGAAACTCCAACACAAGATCATCTTTAAAATACAGGACATCGTCTGCCTTATGTTGTTTCAATTTATCGCGAAGCCAAATTGCGATCATGTAATTGGTAGATTTTATTTGCGGAAGATCGCGCATGTATTCATGGAGTACAATGTTCAATCCATTGCTAAACTTCTCCTTTGAAGGTAACTGTATTGGGTGCTGCAGTATAATGAAATTCGGAGATGCAGGTTCAAAACCATCAGCGGAATAACCCCCGGTCAAAATCATTCTAAAGCCTGCTTCAGCCATGTTGTTTCTTTGTATTAATTCGTTAATCACATCCTTCAATTCTTCTTTTGTATGCAGAGGTTGCAGGCCTAACATTGCTGCTGAATTAAAAAACCTGTCAAGGTATTGGTCAAAAAAAAGAGGGATATAATTTCGAATGCGGAAGTAATCAAATATGGCAAATCCCCTTTGTATAGAAAGATCGCTCACCTGTAATACTGATGCTTCTTCTTCAATAAATTCGCTGTTGATGTATGCTATCATAAGTAATGCGTAAAGTAGAATTAAGAATACTAAATTTACTTGTTTTGCAATTACCTGTTTTTTTAGCTGCCTACATGCTTCTCCAAAAAGAAATATTTCCTAACATCATAATCCTACTTTTCAACCATCTAATTTTTCAACTAATCCCCTTCGTACCTTCGTAGCATGTACGATTATTTGAATGAATTGAACGCGATGCAGCGTGAAGCCGTGCTTCATAAAGACGGACCGATCATGATTGTTGCAGGTGCAGGAAGCGGAAAAACCAAGGTGCTTACCACTCGCATTGCTCACCTTATGAGTGCGCATAATATAGATGCTTTTAATATTCTTGCCCTAACTTTTACAAATAAGGCAGCAGCAGAAATGAAGGAGAGGGTTGAAAAGATATTGGGAAATAGTGAAGCACGTAATCTTTACATTGGCACCTTTCACAGCGTATTTGCGCGCATACTTCGCGCCGAGGCCCGGCGGATTGGGTACCCAAATAATTTCACTATTTACGATACTGATGATAGCCGTAGTGTAATCAAAACGGTGGTTAACGAAATGAACCTGGATGATAAGCACTACAAGCCAAGCGTAGTGCATAACCGCATTTCATCAGCCAAAAATGCATTGGTTGGTCCGGCTGATTACCAGAATGATTATTATATTCAGCAGGAAGACATGCGATCGAACCGGCCGATGATTGGTCAGCTATATCAGGCATATGCTGCCCGTTGTTTTAAGAACGGCGCGATGGATTACGACGACCTGCTGTTTAAAATGCATGAATTGCTGCGCGACTTTCCTGAAGTATTGTACAAGTACCAGCACAAGTTTAAGTACATAATGATTGATGAGTACCAGGATACAAATGCGGTTCAGTATCAAATAATAAAATTGCTGGCAGCAGTACACGAGAACATTGCTGTGGTAGGCGATGATGCGCAAAGCATCTATAGTTTTAGGGGTGCTACTATTGAAAACATTCTGCAGTTTCAAAAAGATTACGACGATGTAAAAATGGTGAAGCTCGAGCAGAACTACCGCAGCACCCAAAGCATATTGAATGTAGCAAACGAGGTAATAAAAAACAACAAAGGCCAGATACCTAAAGACCTGTGGACGGAAAACATTGAAGGTGATAAAATAAAGCTGGTTCGCACTATGACGGATAATGATGAAGGAAAATATGTTGCCGATACCATCCAGGAACAAAAGCTGCGTAATCATTTTTACAACAGGGATATTGCTATTTTATACCGTACCAATGCTCAAAGCCGGTCGTTTGAAGAAAGCCTTCGCCGTATGGGAATTCCGTACAGGCTTTATGGGGGCGTAAGCTTTTACCAACGCAAGGAGATTAAAGATGTTTTAGCTTACCTGCGTGTTATCGTAAACACACAGGATGAAGAACCATTAAAGCGTATTATCAACTACCCGATAAGAGGCATTGGAAAAACTACCGTAGAAAAGGCAGTGATATTTGCAAATGAGCATAAGGTAAGCATGTGGGAAGTGCTAACAAGAGCCGGAGAGTTTGGATTTAAAGCCGGTACGCTTGAAGCGATCAGCAACTTTGTAACGATGATCAAATACTTTCAAAGTATGTTGACTACGAAGAATGCTTACGATGTGGCAGTACAGGTAGGCAAGCACACCAACCTGATAAAGGAGTTGTTTAACGATAAGACAACGGAAGGTCTCGCACGATACGAGAACATACAGGAGTTACTGAACTCAATAAAAGAATGGACAGAAAGCCCCGGCAACGATGATGGCGAACTTGGCGATAAAAGCCTGGGAAGCTATCTTCAACAAATTACCTTATTAACCGACGCGGATGAAGATAAAAACAACAGCGACGTTGTAAAGCTAATGACTATTCATGCTGCAAAAGGGTTGGAGTTTGCCTGTGTGTTTGTAGGGGGTATCGAGGAAACTTTATTCCCAAGCGCTATGTCAGTAAACACCCGCGAAGAGCTTGAAGAAGAGCGGCGTTTATTTTATGTTGCTGTAACAAGGGCAAAGAAAAATCTTTGGCTTACTTATGCCAATACCCGTTACCGCTTTGGACAGCTTGTGCAAAATGAACCGAGCCGTTTTATAGAAGAAATGCCTGAACAATACATTGACCGGGGCTTTGCCGGTGGCGGTGCAAGAAACCAGGGTTATAATGATGTTGGCGGAACATCTGCGTTCGACAGAATGCATGGAGGATGGAAGAGTAATAGTGCGAGGGTTGCCGATCAATATGGCCCGCCGCCAAGTCATAAAGAAAGCAGGCCTGCTTATATGCCTGCAACCCCCGCAGCACCAAAAGTAATTGCGCATGTACCCAGTTCGAACTTTTCGGCCAGTGACACTTCAGATCTGCAGCCCGGGCAAAAAGTAGAGCATCAAAAGTTTGGCTTTGGCGAGGTGTTGAAGATGGAAGGCTCTGCACATAACCCTATTGCCACGGTTAAGTTTGAGCACAACGGCGAAAAGAAGATCATGCTTAATTATGCGAAGCTGAGAGTTTTATAGGGAAGGAGGAAGAAGACCCTGCCCTAAAGGGAGAAGAGAGAATATATTTCTATTGCCAACTATAGAAAGATAAAGATATCAAAGGGTGTATTAGTCCCCCTTTAGGGGCGGAGGGGCTAACTCTCCACACACCCGTTTAATAGTATCACCCACTGGTGTATACCTGAATTGAGGAAGAAATTTATTAAGCTTGGTATTATTAAAACGTACAACAACCTGAGCTGTTTGGGCAGTTTCACGTGTTAATAAAGGACTTTTACCTGTAAACCCGGCTTTTATTTGTTCCAGCCGCCAAACCACTGAAGCCATAAAAGGTGTTACTTTTTTATGTGGTGGTTTTTTTCCAAACCCCTTTGCAATTAAAGTGAATACCTCTTTAAAGCTATGGTTGCCTTCACTTAAAATAAAACGCTGTTCGCTAATCCCACTTTCCATTAATTGAATCATAGCCTTTACAACGTCTTTCACATCTACAAAACCACTTACTCCTTCTGTGTACCAGGGAAATTCGTCGTAGGCTGATTTAAAAATTCCTGATGATCCTTTACCCCAATCTCCGGCTCCTAAAATTATAACCGGGTTAACGATTACTGCCTGCAAACCTTCACTTATTCCACGCCAAACTTCCACTTCAGCAAGATGCTTGCTTTTGCCGTAACTGCTATTGCTGGTTTCCTCGCTCCAGTTCATTGTTTCATCTACTTCCTTGTTATTTCTAATTCTTCCCAAAGCAGCAACGGAGCTTACGTAACACAACTTTTTAACTCCTGAGGCGAGGCATGCATTAACCACATTGATTGTTCCTTCTACATTTACCTTCAACATTTCCCCCCGGGTTTTAGGATTGAAGGAAACAATAGCTGCACAATGATACACTTCGTTCACCCCTTCCATGTATTCTTCCAAGGCTATTACGTCAAGAATATCTCCCGTAACCCATTGAACTTTTTCTTTCAAAGGAATTTCAGGAATGGCCTTTCTGTGCAATGCTTTTACCTGCTTGCCTTGTTTAATTAATTCCTGTATTAAATGAGAGCCTACAAGACCGGTCCCCCCTGTTACAAATATCATTTAAGTTGGTAGGTTGATAAATGAGTAGCTGATAGGTTAACTTCTTAATTGGTTGAAAGTGGTTTGATAGTGGGTTGGCTGAAAAGTTACTTAGTTTAAGTATTGATAACTGCCCAATCGTAAGTTGTAAAATTGATAAAATGCTCCTATTAACTATTGAACTATTTAATTAATCAACATTTCAGCTTTTCAACTACTTACTATAGTCATAAAATCCCTTTCCTGTTTTCCTGCCAAGTTCACCTGCATTTAATTTGGCTTTTTGTATTGGTGATGTTGTAAGCCGGTCTGGTTTGCCAAGCGCTTTCCAAACAATACTACTTACATTATAATTCACATCCATGCCTATCATATCCATTAATTTAAATGGTCCCATTCTAAAACCTGCAGCTTCCAAAACTTTATCAATGGTTTCAATATCCGTTACTCCAAGCTCTATTAACCTAAGTGCTTCAAGGTAATAAGGACGGGCAACGCGGTTTACAATAAAGCCGGGTGCATCTTTACACAATACCGGTGTTTTTCCTAATTGCTTTGCAAGTTCATATACTTCTTTTACAACCTCCCCACTCGTTTGCCGGCCTTTTACAACTTCTACCAGTTTCATTACCGGCGCAGGATTAAAGAAGTGCATTCCGACTACCTGAGTTGAATAAGTAACTCTACCGGCAATATCTGTAATTGATAAAGAGGAAGTATTTGTTGCAAATATAGTTTCAGGATTGTTTGTAACTGCAAGGTGATTGAAGAGCTCAACTTTAGCATCTAACTTTTCAACTATCGCTTCAATGATAATATCGGCGGAACAATCTTTAATATTATTTGTAAAAATAAGACTGCTTAAAATTGCTGAACTTTCTACTGCACTAAGTTTGTTCCTGCTAATTTGAACATGAATGTTCTTTTGAATATTTGTCCTGCTTTTTTCAAGCATCTCCCCGTTTACATCAAACAAAATAGTTGAAAAGCCACTTTGGGCAGCAACCTGGGCAATGCCACTTCCCATTGTACCTGCACCGCAAACACAAATAGTTTTAATCATGGTTCCTATATAAAAAAAAGAAGCAGCATATTATGCTGCAACTTTTATATAAGTAAAATTATGGACTGTTAAGCAACTTTAGAAGTAACGAGCTTACGTTCGCTTCGTTCTTTACTCATTATAAGTGATGGCTTAAGTTTAATTATGCCAACAAGATTCATAATTCGCATAATGTTATAAGTAAGATCGAACTCGTACCACTTTTTAGCAAAATTGGCATCGTCTTTTGCGTGATGATGATTATTTTGAAACAGTTCACCCATTAACAAAATACCAATTGGGGTAGAGTTTTTTGAATGATCTCCGTTATTGAAATTGCTGTAACCCAGCTTATGACCAAACCAGTTAACAATAGCGCCTTGTATAGGACCCATTAAGAAATGTATCGGCAGTAGTAAAAACCACCAGTAAGAAGGAGCGAAGTAGATATAAAAAGCCGTGTAAGTAGAGATAAACAAAAAACGGGTTATGTTGCTATAACCAACTTTGTCAAGGGATTCCCATACGGGCAAATACTCCCTGGTAAATTGGGGATCAGGCAGTTTTTCTTTAGTAAGAAATGCCTGGTAAATTCTGGCAGTATGAAGCATCATGTGCCATATATCTTTAAAAAAATGTGGCGAATGAGGATCTTTTTCTGTGTCGCTATACTCATGATGCATACGATGCATAACTGCATAAGCACGGGGTACTAAAAAAGAAGATCCTTGCGTTAAAAACGTAAGAAAGTAAAAAACTCTTTCCCATATTTTGCTGGTAGTATACATCTGGTGGGAAGCATACCTGTGAAGAAAAAAAGTATGGAAAAACAGGGATAAAAACCAGTGGGCGAAAAAGAAGATAAGAATTGCTGTCATTTTATATCAAAATTCAATAGAAGTGCGAAAGTAAGTTTAATCAATTGCACGAACAATTTTCTGCTTTTGTTTTATTAAAAAAGTATGCCAAAATATTAATTATCAGACATCGGGTAAAAAAAGAAATTTGGTATGTTCTACTGATATTTCCGGTGGATTGCAAAAGCATTTAAGAGTAATAACTCAATTTTTTTAACTTGTTTTTTTCTTGCTATACTGAACCGGTAAATTGCCGTAAGAACCTTATATCATTTTGTGAGTAAAGCCGGAGATCATTTATCCGGTACTTCAACTGGCAAATCCGTTCTATCCCCATTCCAAACGCGAACCCCGTAAATTCATCAGGATCAATTTTAAAATTTTCCAACATTTTTGGATGCACCATTCCGCAACCTAATATTTCAACCCATCCGGTATGTTTACAAAGGCTGCATCCTTTACCTCCGCAAACTGTACAGCTAATATCCATTTCGGCACTTGGCTCGGTAAAAGGAAAATAACTTGGCCTAAACCGAACTCTAACCTCTTTACCAAACATTTCCTGCACAAAGAAATAAAGCGTTTGCTTAAGGTCGGCAAAACTCACATTGTTGTCTACGTATAATCCCTCCACCTGGTGGAAGAAACAATGTGCCCTCGCACTAATGGTTTCGTTACGGTAAACCCGACCGGGACAAATAATACGAATAGGAGGCTTTTGTTTTTCCATTACCCTTGCCTGTACACTACTGGTATGCGTGCGTAATAAGTAATCGGGATTTTGATTAAGATAAAACGTATCCTGCATATCACGGGCAGGATGGTTTTCAGAAAGGTTTAATGCAGTGAAATTATGCCAGTCGTCTTCAATTTCCGGACCTTCGGCAACAGCAAAACCTAAACGCTTGTATATAGAAACAATTTGGTTACGTACAATGCTTAACGGATGACGGGTACCCACAGGAATTGGATCACCGGGTAAAGACCAATCAATACTTGAAGTTGTTTTATTCTCTCCTGAGGCTAAGCTTCCTTTCAGCTCTTCATATCTTTCTTCGGCAAAGATCTTAAAGGCGTTCAGCACCTTGCCAAATTCTTTCTTTTTTTCATTAGGAACATTTTTCATTTCGCCCATTGCTGCTTTAACAATGCCCTTTGTTCCCAAATATTTTATTCTGAAGTCTTCCAAAGCCTCTGTTGTATGTACCCCATAAGCAGAGATGCTATTTTTATAACCTTCAATTTTTTGTAACAAATCTTCCATGTTTGCGAAGATATAAGTTAATCGTTTGTTTTTAAAAGTTGGACGGGTTGAAGATTAAGGAGATTGTGTAAAAACAAAAGAGCTGCTTTGGTGTAAGCAGCTCTTTAGAAAGTAATGTTTATCTAAGATTTTATTTGCTAAAGGTTTCTTGCAAAATTGTACCATTATTAATTTTAATAATCAATTTGTACATGCCTGCAGAAAGCGTACTAACATCAATATTATTATTTAGTAATGTTGACGCAGAAGTTTTTAGCATTGTTCTTCCGCCTAAATCTATAACGGAAATCTCAGCTTTTTGCTCGCTTTTCAAACCAGTAATTGTAAAACGTAACTTGTTATTAAGAACAGGATTTGGCATTATGGTTAATCCTGTTTTCGATTGAGAATAGTTTATACGTATAATTGAAGAGTAAACAAACTTTCCATCTGCATCTATCATTTTTAAGCGATAGAGTAAGTAGTCTTTTCTTCCTATGGTTGGAATATCATCAAACCGGTATTTACGGGCAGCACTTCCACCATTTGCCGAAATGGTGGCTTTTTTTATCCATTCACCGGTTTCAATGTTTTGTTGTTCCACTTCATAATTTTTCACATCTATTTCCTGTGCAGCCTCCCATAGCAAAGCAATCAGGTTACGATCTTTATACCCATTAAAATATGTAAGCTTAACGGGTAAAGTAAGGTTACCAAGTTGTGCACGAATTTCGCCGTCGGGGTTAGGAGCAGTATGAATGTTGAAGTAGGTTAACCCGTTTATCATTGAATCTGCAAAAGTAGGTCTTACTGTAGCGGTTCCTGTTACTGTTCCTGATGTTGTACCGCTTATTCTAAGTGGAACAACTACCGGACCAACAGTACCTACTGCACCATGATGAAGATGCGACGCAATGATATTGCTGGTTAAACCTGTGAAACCTGCTGTTACATAAACCATCCTGGTTATTCTATCAAGGAGAACGACGGGAACCCCTGCACCCGGAGACAAAACAGGAGGCACTTCCTGTAATCCTTGTGCAAGGCCGGTGAAAATATGTGATTCAAAGGGGGATGTAGGAAGAAGCTGCGCTCTTATTTCACCATTAGGAAAAGTTGTACTACGCACATTTGCATACATATTCCCGGCTAAAAGATCAATTTCCTGTGCTGGGGTAAGTGTGACAGATGCTGCAAGTATTCCGGTTGCTGTTGTTAGGCTGGTATTAGTAAGGTTGAAAATAATTGGCGCATTCACTCCGAATCCTGCAGGCCCTTGAATATGAGACCCGTTAATAAGTCCAGAAAGATTTTGATAATCACCTACCAACTCAAAAAGATTAGTTAGTGTATCATATTTAACTATAACAGTACCCCTGGCTGCTGAAGAATTTGGAGGTACTTCGGCTGCACCTGTTAATGCATTAGCAAAAAAGCGTTGCTGGCTAAGCATTGTTAATTGCCCTCGTATTTCTCCATTAGGGAAAGAGTCTGTGTGAACATTAACATAGGTTAATCCACTTAATATGCTATCTCTATCAGCAACAGAAATTACACGGGCTGTATCGAGAGTACCAGTGGTGGCAGCAGTAAAAATTAAAGGAATAATAGCGGGACCGGTTGGAACGCCTTTGTTTATATTGGCCTTGTTAGCTGCCTTAGTTAACCCGCGATAACTACCCGTTAAATAAAGCATATTGGTGCTTTTATCAATTAAAGCATCTACCATTCCTGTGGCTCGTGAACCATTTGGTGGTACTTGCTGGGCACCCTGCAGCCTTGCATTTAACTGTACTGTTTGCCCATCGGTTGTAAGCGTAAGTCGGGCCCTTAATTCTCCCCCGGGAAAGGTACTCGTATGAACATCTGTATACATGTTGCCGGCAAGAAGATCTGCTTCCTGTGCCAGGGTTAAAACTTGTGAACCCGTACGCAGCGTAAGCGTTCCTGCAGTTCCCCCCGTACTGTCTAAGGGAACCGTTACGGGACCTGCTACTCCCGGAGGAGCTGTGTGAATGTGCTGGGCAGTAATATTAGCGGTTAAACCACGATAATTGCCATAATGCTCCAATATCCTTGTAGCCATATTATATTTAACGATGACCACTCCGCCTCCGGGTGAGGAAACAGGAGGCACTTCCTGTGCTGCTGATAAAGTACCTTTTAAATAACGGATTTGAGCATGTGCAGTAAGTGCAAAAAATAAAAGTAAAAACAGAGAAGTAGAAAGCTTTTTCATAACAAGCGTTTTAGTGGTTTAATTGAATAAATATATAGTTTTAGAACTGCTTTAAAGGTATTAAGAATACCTGCTGAAAAAAAATAAATTTATTAAATAAAAAAATATTAAGAAACATAATTTATACTATTTCTTATGAAAGAGTTCCAAAAAACAAAGGCTGTCTTTTTAAGGCAGCCTTTGGATAATTTTAATATTGTTTTAGCTACTTTTTATTTGCTGAAGTTCTGCTGCAGTACAGTATCATTATCAATTTTCACTATTAGCTTATACATTCCTGAGGAAAGCGAACTTATATCAATATTATTATTTAGTAGTGTTGACCCAGAAGTTTTAAGCATTGTTCTTCCACCGAAATCAATTACAGAAATTTCGGCTTTTTGCTCGCCTGACATTCCGGTGATAGTGAATCGCAATCTATTATTAATAACAGGATTCGGCATTATCGTTAACCCTGTTTTTGATTGAGAATAATTTATTCTAATAATAGACGAATAAACAAATTGGCCGTCTTCATCTATCACTTTTAAGCGATAAAGTACATATTCCTTTTTGCCTAAAGCGGGAACATCACTAAAACGGTATTTACGGGCAGTATTTCCCCCGGTGGCAGAAATAGTAGTTTTCTTAACCCATTCCCCCGTTTCAATATCCTGTTGTTCCACGTCATAATTTTTCACATTAATCTCCTGCGCCGATTCCCAGAGCAAGGCGATCTGGTTCCGCTCTCTATATCCATTAAAGAATGAAAGCTTAACGGGCAAAGTGATGTTAGATAATTGACCTCTTACTTCCCCTCCTGTATTTGAGATGGTATGGATATCAACATAAGCCCTTCCAC
>MWVW01000206.1_pt1 | contig 13888 bp, 14 predicted proteins | sample 1047191 | NCBI WGS metagenome assembly MWVW01 (sample SAMN06349985, study PRJNA376086) | soil metagenome | isolation source: MtG22-5 sample Antarctic (ecotone) | place: Antarctica
CCTTTTGTTGATTGGGATTGTGCAAAGTTTTGATTGGGGAAAAAGAAAACACCCGCGCAGGGAAGCAGCAGTGTAAAAACAAATAATTTAAAGAGGACAAAACAAGGTTTGCCTTTTTTCATAAATGGTTTGTTGATGAAAACTACAGTGGTTTTTTCAAATAGAAAGGATTGTAATTGTTTTCATTGATGTGAGCAGGATTTTAAAATATATTTCTAAATATAAAGTATAATCTTTTAAAACACCGTTCAAAATAAGTTGGTTCATTCTATGATTTCGGTAAAGTTTTCTTAACGATGGCGGATAAAGATATCTTCTCTGTATTTCTTATATTTTCCTGATGTGATAAGGACTAAATACACCATTATAAATTATTTCAGTTAAGGAATCGAGTTTGGTATATTGTACAACGGCATCCTCAGATTCCTTCAGCAGCCTGGCTGTGTCTTTTTCAAGGTCTTCTACCATTGACTTCATGAATTGCTTTTCACGCTGGTGTTCAATGGTATGCTCCAACTGGTACTCAGCCAGAAACCCACAGAAAACAGCAAGAAAAAGCATGAAAAACTGGAAGAGGTATTCTTTCCATTTCTTTTTTTCGTGTACGTGACCGTGGTGGTGAACTTCCATTTCTTGGTTATATTGAGTGTTAGGTGTTGGATGTTGAGTGAGAGATTGAGATTGTGATGCATCTATTTTTAGTTCATCTGACAGCTTTTCGCTGGCTCTTGGCAGTGGATGCTCATTATTTTGGCTTACGCCTTCATTCTTCTGACCTTCTTGCGGTATTTTTTTCTCTTCACTCATTTTATTTTATATCGTATTCTTTTTTTAATGTGGCTAAAAGGGTTTTCGCTTGGTGTAATAGCAATCGTGTATCCCTCCTATTTGCCCTATTAATACCTTTTATTGAATACATTTTATAATTCCAATTTTGAAGATCAACTAAGGTAAAGTTTGCTAAAGCAGGATTTCCTTGCGGTCTTTTAATCACATTAAGATTATCATCCATCATCTCATCGAATATATTGGCATTAAAGACTTTTGCCGCAGCTTGCCTGTAATCTTGAATGATAGTTTCTTCCACCTCGCTCTGGCGTAATGCATTTCTTACATTTACATCATAGTTTGCAATGCTATCCGCTACTGCACGGCTACGGATCAAACGAAAAGCTCCGGAATTTTTTAACTGCTGCATTGTTCCGTCATTAGGAATAAACCGGATTGATAGTGTACGGGAAGCTGTTGAAGCAAAAAAGTAGATAGCGTTTGTATGAGTATTTCGGACTTCACTATTCAATAATAATTTTAAAGAATCTAAACTGGTTGCTCTTTCTGTGCGCCTATTAATGATGTTGTTTAATTTTGTAGTATCTGCTATAAGGTCATTTCCAGTGATCGTATAAACTGCTTTTCCCTGTTATTTTCAATTACGTGTTCTAATTGATATTCCGCCAAAAATCCACAAAAGACAGCTAGAAATAACATCAGGAATTGAAATAAATATTCTTTCCATTTCTTTTTTTCGTGTACGTGACCGTGGTGGTGAACTTCCATATTTGGGGTTGAAGGTTTAGGATTTAAGGTTGATGGTGTGGCAGGTTGTGGTTGTGAAGCGTCTTCATTTGATTGTGTGGGTGGTTTAAGATTATCTGTCGACGAGACTTTCATGTCTACCGGCTTCTGATTTTGTACTTCCGTTTGCAACTTTTCGTTGGCTTGTGGCGGTGGATGCTCATTATTTGGGCTTACGCCTTCATCCTTCTGCCTTTCTTCTGGTATTTTTTTCTCTTCACTCATTAATCTAAATGATATTCTTTTTTTAAGATATCTATAAGCTCTCTTGCAATTTCCAGAGTTTCCTTATATGAACGTACTCTGCCACCCATATTATTCCCCCTCCTTAGTATGGCCCAGTTTGAAAATTCAGCAAGCAGAGCAGGGTCGTAAGTAAGTATAGCCAGATTCTTTTTTTTATATTTTAAAAGTGAATCATTTTTATCCTGTAAAGACCAATTATTCATCAATTGAAATACTTTCAAATTAAATATTTTTGTTTGTGTTTTCCTAAGCTCGTTAAAAATTGTAAGAGAGCTTTCTTCTGCTCTCAAACTAGTCCTGAGCGACTGGTCATACCTCGAAATTGCTTTTATTAATTCCGGTTTTCTGAAATAGCGGAGACTACCGGAGTTTATCAATTGATGAAGTGTAGCATCTGTTGGATTAAATTGGCGATTCGGTAAGCCTCTTACAGCATAAAAATACAATTCGCCACCAGGCATATTTTTTAGAAATGGAGAATTGATAAGATCAAATAAGGTATCCAGGTAGAATGAGTTATTTGTAAAATCTTCCTGTATTTTCTTCAGCCTGGTTGTATCGTTCACAATTTCGTCGTACAAAGAAGTGGCAAATTCTTTGGCACGTTGGCGTTCCACATAATGTTCTCTTTGATTTTCCATAAAAAAGCCTGCAGTTACGGCAAGAAATAACATCAGGAATTGAAATAAATATTCTTTCCATTTCTTTTTTTCATGAACGTGACCGTGGTGGTGAACTTCCATATTGGAGGTTGAAGGTTTAGGGTTTAAGGTTGATGGTGTGGCAGGTTGTGATTGTAAAGCGTCATCTTTTGATTGCGTGGGTGATTTAAGATTATCTGCAGACTCTGCGCTCTTGTGTGTCGGCTTCTGATTTTGATCCTCCGGTTGTTGCTTTCCTCTGGACGTTGGTCGTGGCTGCTCATCCTTTGGGCTTACGCCTTCATCCTTCTGCCTTTCTTCCGGTATGTTTTGCTCTTCACTCATTAATCCAGATGGTATTCTTTTTTTAATGTTATTAAAAGATTATTTGATTGCTGCAATAGCAGGCGTACATCTCTGCGGTTTGCTTTGTTAAGCGCTTTCATTGAATATATCCTGTAATTCCATGTAGCAAGTTCACTCTGTTGATATGGTAACAAAGGGGGATTTTCTGAAAGCAAGTGCACTGTATTATTGGCATCCAACATCCCGTCAAATATTAGTGCGTTGAAGATTTTCGTGGATGCTGTTCTATATTCATGAATTAAAGTTTCCTCTACCTCTCCCTGCCGCAAAATATTTCTAATACTAACATCATATTTTGCAATACTGTCCGCCACAGGCCGGTTACGAATGAGACGAAAAGCACCGGAATTTTTTAACTGTTGCATTGTTCCATCATTAGGAAAAAATCTGAAGGCAAGTGACCGTGCAGCTGTTACTGCATAAAAATATATTTTGTTAGTGTTGAAAGCTGATGAATCATTATTCAATAGTAACGTCAAGGAATCAAGCCTTTGCTCTCTTTTTGTGCGCTCCTCTATAATAATTTTAATTCTCGCAGTATCAACTGTAATATCATTTACAAGCGACTGGATGAATTGTTTTTCCCGCTGGTGCTCGATAGTATGTTCTAATTGATATTCCGCCAAAAATCCACAGAAAACTGCAAGAAATAACATCAGGAATTGAAATAAATATTCTTTCCATTTCTTTTTTTCCTGTACGTGACCGTGATGGTGAACTTCCATATTTGGGGTTAAAAGTTTAGTCTTTAAGGTTGATGGTGTGGCAGGGTGTGATTGTAAAGCGTCATCTTTTGATTGCGTGGGTGGTTTAAGATTATCTGTCGACGCGACGTTCGTGTCAATAGGCTTCTGATTTTGCACTTCCGTTTGCAACTTTTCGTTGGCTTGTGGCAGTAGCTGCTCATTCTTTGGACTTACGGCTTCATCCTTCTGCCTTTCTTCCGGTATGTTTTGCTCTTCACTCATTAATCCAGATGGTATTCTTTTTTTAATGTGGTTAAAAGATTTTTACCCTGGCTTAAAAGCAATCGTGCATCTCTCCGGTTTGCTTTATTTATTGTTTTTATGGATTGCATTTTGTAATTCCAATTTTGAAGATCAATTTGGGTATAGTTTAATAATGCAGGGTTGCCCTCAGGCCTTCTGATCACATTGATATTATCATCCATCATTTGATCGAATACAAGCGCATTGAAGATTTTTGCTGATGCCTGCCTGTAATCGTGAATAATAGTTTCTTCTACTTCACCCTGGCGCAAAGCATTTCTTACGCTTACATCATAGTTTGCAATGCTATCCGCTACTGCACGGCTACGGATCAAACGAAAAGCTCCGGAATTTTTTAACTGCTGCATTGTTCCGTCATTAGGCACAAACCTGATAGACAGTGTTCGGGAAGCTGTTGAAGCAAAATAGTATATTGCATTTGTATGAATATTTCGGATTTCACTATTCAATAATAATTTTAAAGAATCTAAACTGGTTGCTCTTTCTGTGCGCCTATTAATAATGCTGTTTAGTTTTATGGTATCTGCTATAAGGTCATTTACCAGTGATCGTATAAATTGCTTTTCCCGCTGTCCTTCGATATAATGCTCCCTTTGATTCTCCACAAAAAAACCGAGTGTAACTGCCAAAAAGAGCATTAAAAATTCGAACAGATAATCCTTCCATTTTTTTGAATGATGAACAGCATGCGGATGATGTACTTCCATTTCATTATTATGTTGAGTGTTGAGTATTGAATTTTCAGTGAGGTGCGCTTGTGAAGAAGCATGCTTTACTGCTGCATATAATTTTCTGGCAGTTGGTTGTGAATGCGTATCATTAGGCTTTGAGTCTTCAACTTTTAGTAATTCGTTTTGCCTTTGAGACATTATTGGCACCGATTCATCGTTTTTCAACTCACCGGGTGTAGAAAAAACCTGGTTCGCTTTCTTTTGTTTTAATGACGAAGCTTTCCCCTTTTGCTTATTACTTTTTGATTTTTTCTCCTTCATGCAGTTAGTAGGTAAGTTAGAGGTTTTTTATTTTCGGAGAGGAGTACGTTGATTAAATTTAAAGCATTTGATAGGGAAATGTCATTTATTTTCAACTGATAAATTTCACCTTTCACAAATAAATGCTTCAAACTTTTTACCAATTTGCAAATGAAAAAGAATTTCATCGTTACCTGCAAAGGATAGTAGAAGCAGGTTTTGCGAAAAGAATAATGTTTGGCTCTGATCAAATGGTGTGGCCGGAAGTAATTGAATATGCTATTCAATCTATTGAAACAGCAACGTTTTTATCGCCACAACAGAAAAGGGATATTTTTTATAATAATGCTGCAAGATTTTTGCGATTAAGCAAAGAAGAGATCGACCGGCACCATGGTCGGTGATATTATATTTAATTTTTTCTGCAACAGGGGCAGCTACATCTTATGGATATAATTAATTGATCTTGTTTATCCCACTGGCCGATCTTCAGAACAATACTGAGGCTATTTAGGCGTATTCAGGTATTAGCAAAAAGTCTTAAATTTAAGAAAAGCAATTTGCGAACATAACTATGAAAAGTTCATCTTTTTTATTGATATGCATCATCTTTCTTTTTGCTTTCCAGGAAGACCCCTTTAAAAATAAAAGAGAAAAACTGGTAACGGAATCCATTGCAGCAAGGGGTGTAAAAGACAAAGCTGTATTGAAAGCAATGAAGACTGTAAAGAGACATTTATTTGTATCTGAAAAAACTATTTCCAATGCTTATGACGATCGGCCATTGCCCATTGGCTACGGGCAGACAATTTCACAACCGTATATTGTTGCCTACATGACAGAAGCAATTAACCCTAAACCCGAATACAAAGTTCTGGAGATCGGTACGGGATCAGGATACCAGGCTGCAGTGCTGGCTGAAATAATAAAAGAGGTATATACAATCGAAATTATACCGGAACTTGGCAATGCAGCTGCAGCAAAATTAAAAAAATCAGGATATAATAATGTGAATGTAAAAATTGGCGACGGATATTTTGGATGGAAGGAACATGGACCCTATGACGCTATAATAGTTACTGCTGCTGCTGAGTATGTTCCTCCACCTTTGATTGCGCAATTAAAGGAAGGGGGGAAAATAGTGATTCCCATTGGCGCTCCCTTTATGAATCAAATGCTGATGCTAATAGAGAAAAAAGGAAAGAAAATAACTACCAAAAGTTTATTGCCCGTTGTTTTTGTACCGTTTACAAGGAAGAAGGTTTAAGGTCTAAGTTTAGGGGTTTAGGGTTAAAGTTGTTGTCAGGAGATACGTTTTACTATTGCTTTTCACTATGGTTACTCACAATCACAACTCTCACTTACTTACCCCTTGACCACGCAACAAATAAAGCTCATTCACAAGTCCGAAAGAATATTTAGGTTTTAATGGTCCTGATGCCGGTGGCAAACATTAGTTTATGATAAAGGACAAGCTTCGCCTTACTTTACCTAATCTTCATCAAAGCGAAATTGGAATTAATCTCTTAAATAGATTCTGAAACAAGCTGGAATTTCAAAAACAGACTGGGAAAATCTTTAAAAAGATAGTTTTTTAATAGGCAAAGCCAAGGATTGATAATTGATTTATATTATAAATTCTCCAATAATAAATCATGAATTACTCATGCAGAAGGCGCTAAAATATAAACTTCATTTATCAATCGCCTTACTCTCTGCCTCCATCATTGCTTTTCAGCTTGCTTTAATACAAATACTTTCTGTCGTTCAATGGTACCATTTTGCCTATATGGTTATTTCCATGGCGCTGCTTGGGTTCGGTGCAGCGGGGTCCATACTTGCGATTTTTCAAAAAAAGGTGATAAGCCATACAGAAGTACTTCTTCCGATGTTAATGACTGCTACAGCCATTGCCATGTCGTTGGTGACAGATGTTTCCCAATTGGATTTTGTACGTTTTGATTCTTATCTATTGTTTAACGAATATACCCATGTGGGCAGGTTGCTGCTAACTTACCTGTTGTTTTTTATTCCCTTCTTCCTCGGCGCTTTAGCCATAGGGCTAGTATTTGTAAAGCATGTTGATGATATAGGGAAAATCTATTTTTCAAATTTAATTGGTTCGGGTGCAGGAGGTATAGTGGCGATGCTGCTGATCTGGTTTTTCTTTCCAAAACAGTTACCGGCTTTTATTGCCATCTTACCTGTGATGGCAGCCCTGGTGATTGTTCCAAAAAACAAACGTCTTTTACACCTTGGGTTTGCTCTGGTTGCTATAGCGGTTATCACCTGGAAATGTTTCTATCCTCCGCAGCTTATTTTATCGGAGTACAAAGATCTTAGCAAAACCATGCTTCTTCCGGAGGCAAAAATTACATTTGAAAAACCAGGTCCTTATGGTGTTGTTCAAATGGTGTCGTCACCTGTATTAAGATATGCACCCGGCATGAGCCTTACCGCTCAAAAAACAGCGCAAATACAAATGGTGGCTTTTATAAACGGTGACTGGTTTGGTGTTATTACCGATTGGAAGAAAAACGATACTTCAATGATCCTTGACTATACAACTTCAGCGCTTCCATACATCATGGCAAGCCGGGAAAACGTATTGGTGCTGCAAGCGGGTACCGGGATTGATATGGCACATGCGGTGAGCAGGAAAGTAAAAAATGTTGTTGCAATAGAAGCTAATCCGGTAATACTTTCCATTTTACAAAATCAGTTTGCAGGCGATGTTGATTCTTTATTTTCTCATCCTGCTGTATCTGTTCATAATCTTGTGCCCCGCACATTTTTATCAATAGATACTGCGCATTTCGACCTCATTGTTTTACCTGTTGTAGGAAGTTTTGGCGGCTCATCAGGATTAACTGCACTACATGAACAATTTATTTTTACCAAAGAAGCATTCCGTGATATGTGGCTAAGGCTTAATGTAGGGGGTGTAATAAATGTTACCTCGTGGATGGATTATCCTGTCCGCAATCCTTTAAAAATCCTGGCAACGATGGTGGAAGTGCTCAGAGAGTCAGGTATAGAAAATCCAAAAGATCATATTGCTGCTATCAGGAGTTGGGCCACTATAAGTTTTGTCATGTCAAGGTCGCCCTTACAGCAGAATGAGATTAGTCATATCCGTAGCTTTTGTGAAGAAATGATGTTTGATCCTGCTATACTTAAGGAATTGAGTACGGAAGAGCGGACCCGATATAACCAATTCCAGGATGATCTGTTTTTTGATTACATCGACAAGATATTCTCATCAGGCAAAGAAGCGTTTTATGCTGACTATGATTTTAATATCATTCCGGCTACAGATAATAAACCGTATTTCTCTCAATTTATCAAATGGAGCAACTTCAAACGGCTGGCACAATTCTTTGGCAACCGGTCACTGCCATTTTTCGGGATAGGTTACCTCCTGGTTATTATAACCTTTATCCAAATTTCGCTTGTTTCTTTTCTCTTAATTCTTCAACCCCTTTTTAAAATTAAATGGAAAGGCAAAACTAAAACCGACATTATTCTCTACTTCAGTGGAATAGGGCTGGGCTTTATGTTTGTTGAAATGGTATTCATACAGCGCTTTATTTTATATTTTGGTAATCCGGTGTATGCTGCATCAGCGGTCATTACTTCATTGTTGATTTTCTCGGGATTAGGGAGTTATCATTCCAATTATTTTTCGGTTAACAAAAAAAGGCTGCTGATCGTATTCACATCCATAGTTTTGATGCTTTTAGCCTACTCATTTATACTGACACCTGTTTTGCAGCGAACGGTTCATGTGAACCTGTTTTTGAAATTGTTGATGGTCTTCCTGATCACAGCGCCACTCGCATTCTTTATGGGCATCCCTTTCCCGGCAGGACTATCCCACATTTCAAAAATGAATACTGCCGTTGTGACCTGGGCCTGGGGAATAAACGGATGTATATCTGTGATAAGTACAGCGCTCGCTACTATTGTAGCTGTTGAAATGGGATTTACATGGGTGATGTTATTTGCAGCGTTAGCTTATTGCCTGCCATTATTTGTACGATTAAAATGGAGGTAGCAAATTGAAGAATAAGGAGTATGGCAATAAATTTTTTATTACTGTCGTGCAAATTTTTTTTAATAATTGATAGGTAAGCTAAGTTATTAATCACATTTTTAAATTCACAGTATCTTTATTTTTAATTAACGCGTCATACTACAACAGCCCGACAAGTACCAAAAATTTAGTTCATTCTAAAATAAGATTATGCTTTATTCAAGATTACTTATACTCCTGCTACTGATTATTTTTTCCCTCCACGTCAAGGCGCAAAAAAAAGAAGTTGTGGCGAATGCAAAAGTGGAAACCTGGAAGAATGAAATAATGAAATCTTTAGATGAAAAGAAAAAATCTGCTCAGGAAATGGTGGACATGGTTTTCAGTTTTTCCGAACTTGGTTTCCAGGAAACAGAAACCTCTGCTTACCTCACCAACATACTTGAAAAGAATGGTTTTAGCATTGAAAGAGGAATTGGTGGCATCCCGACTGCATGGATGGCTAAATGGGGAAAAGGCAAACCGGTCATAGCATTAGGGAGCGATATTGATTGCATTCCCAAAGCTTCACAGAAGCCAGGCGTGGCTTATAAAGAGCCCATTGTGGACAACGCACCAGGGCATGGCGAAGGACATAATTCCGGCTTGCCCCTGGTTATTTTATCCGCCATTGAGGTAAAAAAAATAATGGAGCGTGAAAAAATAGGGGGCACTTTGATGATATGGCCCGGAGTGGCCGAAGAAGTAGTGGGTACAAAGGCATGGTACATACGAGATGGTTATTTTAAAAATGTAGATGCATGCATTTTCACCCATGTAAGCAGTAACATGGGTGTGAGCTGGGGTGATGCAGGCAATAACGGCCTGGTGTCTGTAGAATTTAAATTTGAAGGAAGCTCCGCACATTCTGCGGGGGCGCCATGGCGTGGCAAGAGTGCACTGGATGCCGTGGAACTGATGAACGTAGCGTGGAATTTCAAAAGAGAACATTTGAAACCTTCCCAACGTTCGCACTATGTAATCACTGATGGTGGCGATCAGCCAAATGTTGTCCCTTCGAAAGCAGCCGTATGGTATTACCTCAGGGAACGAACTTATGAAGACATTAAGTCAATGTATGATGATGCTATTTTGTATGCCAACTCTGTAGCCGCAATGACAGGCACCACAGTTTCTCACCAGTTGCTTGGTACAGCTTGGCCGGGACATTTTAATAAATCAATAGCGCAGGCTGTGCATGAAAATATTAAAAAAGTCGGTTTGCCGGTTTGGGATTCAGCAGACCAGCAATTGGCAAGAGCAGTACAAAAACTGGTAAATGCTCCAAAAAAAACGCAACGTGGCGAACCCATTGATGGATTGGCAACGAAGATTGATACATTAAATGGACCAGTATTGTTTTCTTGGGGTTCAGGCAGCGATGACATTGCTGATATTGCATGGAATGTTCCGACTGTGGTTTTCCGTTATCCATCAAACATTCCCGGCACACCCGGGCACAACTGGGCTGATGCGATTGCCATGGCCACACCCATTGCACACAAGGGTGTGGTGGCCGGAAGTAAAGTAGTAGCAGCTACATTATTTGACATGCTCACCAATCCAAAGATCATTACAGAAGCCTGGGATTACCATAAGAATGTACAGACTAAAGAAGTAAAATATATTCCTTTTATAACATCAACTACAAAGCCTGCCATCCATCTCAATAAAAAGATAATGGATGAATTCAGGCCACAACTTAAAAAATATTATTACGATCCTTCAAAATATAAAACATACCTGGAACAGCTGGGCATTAAATATCCGCAATTGGAAAAGAAAGGTTTTTAATTTTTTTTTAATTCATTTTTAGCCGGCTAACATTGCAATAAAGTTGGGAATAGCAAAGTGCAATTTTTAAACAAATTATTTTATGCGTCAATTATTTTTTCTCTTTATACTCTTTAGTCTTTCTTTGTTATCTGCTGCGCAGGATGCTGAAATGAAACTGAAAACGTTGAAAATTGAATTACCAATGATCTCTAAACCATTGGCAAATTATGTGCATATTGTCCGGTCCGGCAACCTTTTGTTTTTGGCAGGTAAAGGGCCTGCAAAGCCAGATGGTACATATATTACCGGCAAAGTAGGGAAAGATATTTCGTTAGAACAAGGCAGGGAGGCAGCCCGGCTTACGGCTATTAATCAACTGGCTGTATTAAAAGCAGAACTGGGTAGCCTCAATAAAGTAAAGCGCATTGTAAAAGTGCTGGGTATGGTCAATAGCGAAGCGGATTTTAAAGATCATCCAAAAGTGATCAATGGTTTTTCAGATCTGATGGTTGAAGTTTTTGGTGAAAAAGGAAAACATGCAAGATCAGCTGTTGGCATGTGTTCATTACCAAATAACATGGCAGTTGAAATTGAGCTAATCGTTGAGGTAAAAAAATAAGTTATTGAAATAAATATAAAATTTATTGAAGACCGTTTTTTGAACTTTGAACTTTGAACTTTGAACTTTGAACTATTCATCACCTTTACTTTTCTCTCCTACAAACCAATGTTCTTTGTTCTTAAACAACACATTGAAAGTAGTAAGCGTGCCGTATATTCTTGTGATGTATTGCTGCAGGGCCACCTTGTCTTCATCGGTTAGTTTTTTATGCGCATTGATATGTTGTTCCATTACCCTCAGCCTGTCACGCAGCATTACTATTTTGTGAAAGAAATCAGCAATTGGTATCTCTTTCGGTTTTAAAGATTTATCTGCAGGCTGCAACAGCATAGTGCCATTTTCCCACCGGTCGCCCAGCTTTACTACTTCACTCACGCCATTCCATAAGCGCAATATCTTGAGTAGTGAACGCTCAATATCTGAATGGGTTTCTATTTCTTCCGAAACGTTTTCAGGAATGATCTCTTCGAGTTTAGTATCATCTTTGTCGATTTCTTTTATACCGTGATTGATAAAGGAAATTAAATATGTTGCGTAACGTATGCCCACAATGACACCGGGACCAAAATGTGTGTGTTGTAAACGGGTGCCGATGCCTAATGTAAGTTGATCCATAATTTTATTTTTTATTTTGCTAATGACCCTGCATTAAAACCTATGGAAAGTTCGAAACTAGCCCCAACAGCACCCACCACACATTCGCCCCTTTTTAAACCGGCCCATTCTCTTATCTGGTATACCGGTTCTATACCTGTGCAATGGGCTCCCATAAAATACTTAATGCCTGCCTGCTTCAATTGCCCTGCAGTCCATTTAATTTGTTCATCCGGATTATTTAATAAATGAAACCCTCCAATAGCAGTAAATACAGGAAGTCGTTTTAAATTTTTTTGTGTATGTGTAATGGTGTTGATGATGCCTGAATGTCCGCAACCAGACAATAATACCAAACCTTTTTCTGTACTAATGATGAGTGACATGTCTTCAGGCAGATCATCTTCAACCACCCTGCCGGCAGCATCCTTTTTTCTGGAACTGACAGGGTAATTTTTTTCCGGATGAACCCGTGGTACATTGCCTGTGAGATAAATACCAGGAAATATCTCGACAAACTTATTATGTAAGATAATTTTCCCACCTGTGCCAATGTATGATAGTGAATCTTTTTTTCTGCTGTTATTATCCTCTCCTTTTGCTGAGACACGGGTATCAAAAATTCCAGGGGCTACATGAGTAATGGATAATGCTTTTGGGTTGATAGCGCTTAATTTGTTTCTAAGCGTAAGCCAGCCTTGTGTGTGATCTGAATGGTTATGGCTGAGAATTAGATGATGAACATTTGAAAGGTCTATATTCAATTCTTTGCTATTATCTAGTACGGTTCTATCATGCCCGCCGGCATCGAATAATATTTTAATTGAATCTGCTTCTACCAATGCAGAAAAGCCCCACTCACCCATGCCTTGCTGGGCAAGCATTGTACTAAGTATCGTTATTTTCAGATTTTTAATTTTGTGATGATCCTGTTGTGCTGTAAGTACACCGCCAGCCAGCACAGGCAGCAGAAGCAGGAATATTTTTTTCATAAATTTTTAGTTTTATTAAGCCCAATTTAATTTACCTGATTTATTTGATCTGCTTACCACCTTTTATCACCATATTCACACGCTGCAACAAATTTATATAACGAAGTACATCCCCCCGCACAGCAATGATGTCGGCATCCTTTCCCTCTGAAATAGTCCCTGTCTTATGATCTACGCCAAAAAATACAGCAGGCCAATAGGTCGCTGCCCTTATTGCATCCATTGGTTCCACTCCCAATTTATTCACCCATATATCCAGCTCGTTCCAGGTGCTCTGGCTGTGAAATTTCATCGGGATGCCGGAGTCTGTACCGATCAGCAACATGACACCGCTTTGCCGCAACTGTTCAAATTTTCTTTTCAATGTAGGACCACGGTAGGGTGTTACCTGGAAATAAGAAAGCTGCGAGGAATTGGTAATTGAGGTTTTTATATCCTTCACAATGCTATCAGGTAAACCCATTTTCCACGAAGGATCATCCAGATGTTCTTTGTAGTTGATGTTATAATTATAGTTCCACAATCCTTCAATGGTAGGGCACCAGTATAATTTATTATTTGAATTGCCCGTCCTTTCCTGGAGCAATTGCATTACATCAGCTGGAAATTCGGGGGCCGTTGCCAGGCCTGTATGTTCAAAGCAATCCACGCCTGCTTTTAATCCCCGTCTTACTTCTTCGGGCCGGTGCGCATGCGCCACCACTTTTAATTTTTGTTTATGCGACTCGTCCACTATTGCCAGCACTTCATCCATTGTCATTTGATCCTGGTCTACAAGCTTGATGCAATCTACTCCTGCCTTAGCCAGGCGCTGCACTTTTGCACGTGCATCTGCCACGCCCTTTATGCCCCAGCGAAATTGCTCTGTACCCGGGTAAGGCTCATGCTGCAAAAATGGACCACTTACATACATGGTGGGGCCCTCAAGCTTTCCCGCATTAATAGCATCTCTTACGGCAATGATATCATCCAGCGGCGCTCCTAGATCGCGGGCACTGGTAGCGCCGGCATCTAATCATT
>MWVW01000207.1_pt1 | contig 13882 bp, 11 predicted proteins | sample 1047191 | NCBI WGS metagenome assembly MWVW01 (sample SAMN06349985, study PRJNA376086) | soil metagenome | isolation source: MtG22-5 sample Antarctic (ecotone) | place: Antarctica
AATTATCACTGGGCTTTTAATACTGCAATTTTTTTAACCAGAGGAAATGGGTATTATGAACAGTATAAAGCTGCTCAAAAATATAAAAGCTATGGATTGCCGGATTACAATAACGGAACTATTGTAATAAAGAAAACTGATCTAATAAGGCAACTTTGGTTAGATAATAATTTTTATGGAACTATTTTTTCGTTACAAAAACAAACTATTAAAACCCATTTTACGTTGGGGGGAGGATGGAATAAATACGACGGCCTACATTATGGTATAATCACGTGGGCGCCGTCGGGGGTACCAAAAGATTATAAATATTATAATCACACAGCATATAAGCAGGATTTTAATCTCTTCAGTAAGCTTCAGCAACAGCTATCTACAGATTTAGACGGATTTATTGATATACAGGCAAGAGCTATAAAATATGATATCAATGGGTTTAAGAACAATCCTACATTAGTAATTAATAAAAAATATTCATTCATAAATCCCAAAGCCGGTATTGCATACAATAACGATAAATACAATGCATATCTCTCTTACTCTTTGGCAAGCAAAGAGCCCAACAGGGATGATTTTGAAGCAGGAATTGATCAACCAAAACCTGAAACATTACACGATATAGAATTGGGTGCTCAGAAAAAAATGGCGAATTACTCTTATGGTGGAACTGTTTACTATATGTATTATCATAACCAATTAGTATTAACAGGAAAAATTAATGATGTAGGCGCTTACACAAGAACCAACACTCCATCAAGTTATCGTTTAGGTATTGAAATTGAGGGGAAAGCTAATTTAGCATCATGGCTAAATGCCGCTGCAAATATTGCCTTTAGCAGGAATAAGATTAAAAATTTTACTGAATATGTGGATGATTATGATAATGGTGGTCAAAAAGTTTTGCAATACACTAACACAGACATCTCTTTCTCACCACATATTGTTGCCGGGGCAACGATGAATATACTTCCCATAAAAAATGGAGAAGTAAGTTTAATTTCTAAGTATGTGGGCAGGCAATTTTTAGATAACACTTCAAATCTATCAAGAAGTCTTAATCCTTTTTATACTCAGGATGCAAGAGTTAGCTTTAAAATAAATAATAAAATTCCAAAAGAAATAAATTTCATCTTCCAGGTAAATAATGTTTTTAATAAAAAGTATGAGCCGAATGGATATACCTATAGTTATTTTTCTTCATCAACACTAACAACGGCAAACTATTATTTTCCCATGGCAGGTACAAATTTTATGGCAGCATTGAATATAAAATTCTAAATATGGAACCTAAAAATAATAAGAATCTTATTCTTGCAATAATGATTATAGTCTCATCACTTGCAATAGGTATTATAGTTTATCTTATGTTTAGGTAATACCTGTAATAAACATGTGACTTCAGCCTAAGCTTAAATGAAGATAACATCTAATCAGCTTTTAAATTTTTCCTGCCAACCTAACATTCCTCCTTCAAGATTTTTTGTATTTGTAAATCCCATTTGTTCTAACACCATGGCTGCTATACCACTGCGGTTTCCACTACGGCAATAGCATATAACTTCTTCATTTCTTAAATTTTCAATATCCTCAATTTGCATACTTTGTACCTTCCCTAACGGAAACAATGTACCCCCAATATTAAATTCTGCATTTTCATGAGGTTCTCTAACGTCAATCAGGTTGAGTTTTTCTCCTGCATCTAATCTTTGTTTAACTTCTTCAGCTGTAATATTTGTCATTGGTATAAATCGTTTTGAGATTTCTTTTTTAAACTATCCCCATCAAGTGGTATTGGTGAAAGCCACAGGTCCATGGTTTGGCCGGGTCGGATATAGATCGGCTGTTTGTCAATATCAAATCTTTCCGGATTCTGTTTATAGACAAACGCTGCGGCTGTATCCCTAACTGTCGTCATTGCAATTACTGCTGCAAGTGTAACGCCTTTTGTTTCCAATATTGCTTTTGCTTCTGCAAAGGTTAAACCGATAAGTTCTGGTACCAGCATTTGCTGTACTTCTAATCCACCTCCAATAATTAATGTTATTCTGGATCCCCATGGAACTTTTGACCCGGCAGTAACTCTGGAGCCATTATATTGTTGTTCTAAAACCGACCCCTTCATAAAATCAGGACGATAGATCGTATCACCCAACCGAAGATTATTTCTTCTTAAAAGATCATAAGCAAACCGAAAACTTAAACCTTCTAACTTAGGGACATTTATGGCCGGAGGGGTGGCTCTGTTGATGGTTAAAAAAACTGTCCGGTTTACTTTAACGGTAGCATCTGGTTCAGGCAATTGTTTTATTACCGTATACCTGGGAATACTATCTGAATAAATCGAATCCTGTATGATCACCTCGAAGCCCCTGGACTCTAAGGTTCTTATTGCATTATCAACATTTTGCCCTTTAACCGCGGGCACTTTTAAATAAGCTCCATGATTTGTGAACCAACTTAAAGATTGCAAGAATAAATAACCAATTAAAAATATTAAGGCCAATGCAGCTAATAAATTTACCCAAAAAGGGAGGCGTGAGAGAAATACGAAAGGTTTTGTCATTCCAGTATTAAGAGATGGGTTAAAGATGCAATATAATTATCAATTATGTAAACACTCCTCAATTAATGATGTATAAAAATCCTTTAAACTCCAACCCATGGCACGTACCTGCTGTGGAACAATACTGGCTTCACTTTGGCCCGGCACTGTATTTATCTCCAGCATATATGGTTTACCATCCTCCTCATTATAAATAAAATCAATTCTTACAATTCCTTTGCAGTTAAATACATTATAGATCTTTACTGCAGCATCTCTAACTTTCGCAGCTGTAGATTCATCGATTTCTGCGGGGGTTACCTCTTCACTTGCTCCAAAATATTTTGCTTCATAATCAAAAAAATCTTTTTTTGAAATTACTTCGGTTATAGGCAAAGGAATTATTTCTCCTTTTGATTTAAATACCCCGATAGTAAATTCTCTTCCACTAATAAATTCTTCCACTAAAACCTGGTCATCTTCTTTAAAAGCTTTTTTTATAGCTTCCCCTATTTCTTCTGATGGAGAATTCACTTTACTCATACCTATGCTTGAGCCACCATTATTTGGTTTTATAAATAGTGGGAATCTAAGATTTTTAACCAATTCATCAGCACTTTGATCACGATAGCTGTTTTTGAATAAAAGAACTGATCGTGAAACATTTATCCCATTGAATGTAGCAACAGCAACAGTAAAACTTTTATTAAATGTAAGCGCTGAGGTTCCTGCATCGCATGAGGTATAAGGTAAGTGCAACGTATCAAAATATCCCTGTAATTTTCCATCTTCTCCGGGTGTGCCATGTATACCGATCAACACAGCATCAAAAGTGATTTTCTCTTCATCAATTGTTATTGAAAAGTCATTTTTATCAACTTTTATTTTAGCACCCGAGGATAACACATAGAACCAACCATCCAGGGTAATGTCAATTTTATAAAAGTTCCATCTCTCTATATCAATATTTTTTTCAATAGTAATTGCTGACTTATAAGAAATTTCAGCTTCCCCGGAAAAGCCGCCTGTTACAAAGGCTATATTTAATTTCATTTAGCAGAATAGTTTATAAAGTTTAACCAGATACAAATATGTACGAAGGGAAAACCTGTATGATATATTTAATTTAATCAAGAGCTGAATCCTGAATATTTTTAATTCCCTCATTACCACTATCCAGGATGAATTTCCATTTACCATTTTTATCTTTTCTCCAAATGTTCACATAGGTGCCTTGCAACATTGTATCCTGCAATTGTAAATTATAAATTCCATAAGAATATCCTAAATCGCCGGAAGAGGAAACCTGTGCATCAGAGGGCGCCCATGTTAAAGTAAAAGATGTATCATTTATTTCCGTTAAATATTCTATGGCGTCAGCACCAACAATAGGCAAATGGTTAGGGCGAAGTAAAATACCATCATCATCTATATAATCTATAAAAGCTTTTTGCATTCCTTTCTTTGCACTAACGTTAGAGAATTCTTTATCAGTTGCTATTAGTTCGTTTATCCATACCACCTCTTTATTCACTTTTCTTGTGCAACTGTAAAAGCAAATACTCATTAATAATACAACAACTGTTTTTAAAATTAACGCTCCCATAATAACCTGATTATAAAAAGGCGAAAGTATTATAATACCCTCGCCATTGAAAATCACAAATTGTTTTTGCTGTAATGAGCAATCGCCTTTAAATATGAAGCTTTTCTTTTTTGGCTAATAATTCTTCCACCGTTTCTCTATACATTTCATCCGGCACACAACAATCTACCGGGCAAACTGCGGCACATTGTGGTTCTTCATGAAAACCCTGACATTCTGTGCACTTATTAGGTACAATATAATACGTATCATTTTCAACAGGCGGGTTACGTTTTTCTGAATCCAACTGCTCCCCATCCAGTAGCGTCACCATACCTTTAACTGTTGTACCATCAGAAAAAGCCCACTCCACTCCTCCTTCGTAAATAGCATTGTTGGGGCATTCCGGCTCACAAGCTCCACAATTTATACATTCATCTGTTATTTTAATAGCCATAATATACTTTTTAATCTTACGAAGCCCCCCTTACGGTAGGTAGGCTGCTGTTTATTTACGAATATTGCGTTCTTTTCCTTACAAATATAAAAAGATATTTTTTGCAAATGAATTTAGCTGAAAGAATTAGTCTAATGATAGAACTCGGAAAATATTTACAATCCGATAATGAAGAATTAAAAATAGCTAAACATAAAGCTTTTGAAAAAAACGGATGGTTTACTCCTGAATTTATTAATCTGTCATTGAATAATATAGCAAAAGAATTTTTACAAAAAGAAAAGCTGGAAAGTTGGGTCAACTCTTATTATTTGGATGATAATATTGCATCAAAAAATGTGGGGATCGTAATGGCAGGAAATATCCCGCTTGTTGGTTTTCATGATTTTTTATCAGTATTTATAGCCGGACATAAACAAACTATAAAATTATCCTCAAAAGATGATGTGTTGTTAAAACATATTGTAGATAAGCTGTTTGAATGGCAACCTATATTGAATGAATCCATACTATTTTCAGATTTATTGAAGAGTTGCGAGGCGTACATTGCAACAGGGAGTAATAATACCGCCCGATATTTTGATTATTATTTTGGCAGGTATCCAAATATCATACGACGCAATAGAACATCTGTTGCTATTCTTACAGGTAACGAAACTTTAAAAGAACTCGAATTACTTGCTGATGACGTTCATATATACTTTGGATTGGGCTGTAGAAATGTTACCAAAATTTATGTACCTGCAGGGTATGACTTTGTACCGTTGCTTGATACTTTTAAAAAATATAAATATTTTTCTGATCATACAAAATATCGAAATAATTATGACTACAATCTTGCACTGCTCATTATGAACAATGTTTATTATATGACTAATGAAAGTGTATTATTAGTAGAAAATGAAGAAGTTTTTTCTCCAATAAGCCAATTGAACTATAGCTTTTATGAGGATTTAAAAGTAGTACAAAACTTATTTGATGATGATAAAAGAATTCAGTGTACTGTTGGAGATAATATTGAGTTTGGTCAGGCACAGCAACCCTCTTTATTTAATTATGCAGACGGGATAGATACAATGCAATTTTTACTTTCATTGTAATCTGCCAAAATATATTTTTCCAAGATAAATTTTGGCATCCTCATTGTCAAAAATTCTTAACTAACTTTACGAAAATCTTTACCTACGAAGTGCTTCCTAATTTAATGTTAAACATAACAGGCGGTAAACCATTGGTAAAAACACTTCGTTTATTTGTATAAGCATGTTTGTATAGGCATGCGTTTTGATGCTTGTAATAAAAAAAATTACACTTATAAAAATTACATAGAATGAAACTTAAAAACATTTTCGCAACCATTCTTATCAGTGCTTTTACAACACTAGGTGTTATGTTTGGGTATAATAAAATCCAGACAGATAATAATCCAAACTTTAAATCAGAATTTAGTATTCCTGCCAATTATAAATATGCAGGTTTATTTAATCAGGATGGATCGCCCAGTGCTGCACCGGTTGATTTTACACAAGCTGCCGCCGCTGCCAGCCCAACCGTTGTTCACATAAAAACAAAAACAAATCCCCGCCAGGTAAGCAATAATTTGCCTAATCAAAGAACACCGTTGAATGATATTTTTGGTGATGACATGTTAGAACAGCTTTTTGGCAACGGAAATGGAAATCGCCAGAGATCACTTCCGCAAAGAGCTTCCGGATCAGGTGTTATTATAAGTAATGACGGCTACATTGTGACTAATAATCATGTAGTGGCTGGTGCAGATGAAGTAACTGTGGTTTTAAGTAATAAAAAAAGTTATACGGCTAAAGTTATTGGGGCAGATCCATCGTATGACCTTGCCGTGGTAAAAATTACTGCCACTAATTTGCCATTTATGATTTATGGTAATTCAGATGATACAAAAATTGGTCAATGGGTTTTAGCAATCGGTTATCCGCTGACTTTAGAAACTACGGTTACAGCGGGAATAATAAGTGCCAAGGGTAGAGCTTTAGGATTAAACAGGGATAAGAGCGGAAGCAGGGCACTTGCTGTAGAATCTTTTATACAAACCGATGCTGCTGTAAATATGGGTAACAGTGGAGGAGCATTAATCAATACAACTGGCCAATTGATAGGAATTAATTCCGCAATAGCATCTCCAACAGGTGTATATGCAGGTTATTCTTATGCAATACCTGTTAACATTGTACGAAAAGTAATAAATGATTTGGTTACATATGGTAGTGTGCAAAGAGGATTTTTAGGGGCTCAATATACTGATGCTACCGGTTTAAATGATGAAGAAAAGAAACAATTACAACTTCCAGCTTATGCGGATGGTATTTACATAACAAACCTATCATCAAATGGTGCTGCAAAAGCTGCGGGTATTAAAGAAGGTGATATAATAAGAAAAATTGACAACACAAATATTTTGAGCGGTTCTGATATGCAGGAACAGCTTAGCCGTTTTAAACCAGGAGATAAAGTGAATGTTACTTATCAAAGAAACGGTACTTTAACTATGGTACCCGTAACCTTGAAAAATAGTTCAGGAAATTTTGATATTGTAAAAGCAGAGACCATGATGGATAAGCTGGGTGCAGAGCTAGTAACATTAGACCCACAAAAAGCAAAGGCTTATGGAATAAATGGGGGTGTAATAGTTAAAAAAATAAACAATGGAGGAGCTATTGATGGACAAACAAGAATGAGAGATGGATTTATCATTACTAAGGCGAACGGCAAGGCTATAAAATCCGTTGACGAATTAAGATCATTAATTGGAAGTTCTAAAGATGTAAAAATCGAAGGCATCTATCCAGGGTACGAAGAAACATTTGAATATCCACTGGATTTAGGTGAAGCTAAATAAAATGCCTGCCACTCGAAAAGATTAAGAAAAAGCCTCCTAAATTCTAAGAGGCTTTTTCTTTTCAAAAACCCTATAATCCCAGGCTTGTAGCTGGATGTTTTTAACTTCAGAAATATTAATTTCCTCTTTGTCATAGACATTTATAAATGGTCCTTCCAAAACATGATTGATGCCATCAAATACGGGCAGAACGTCAATCGTTTCTGAGGATAAATTTAAGATAACAAAAACCGCGTCTTCTTCATTATACTTTACGAAAGCAAAGGTTTTATCATCAATATTTGTTTTTACTTTATGGGTAGCCACACTAATATCAGCAGCACGCAAGGCGGTATTTGTTTTTCTCAGATGTAGTAAAGTTTTATAGAAAATGTGCAATTCACATTCCGGTCTCCACTCAATCTGGTCTTTATCAAAAAAATGTAATCTTTTGTTGTTAGGTAACTCCTGGCCACTATAGATCATAGGTATGCCCGTCCACGTACAACTGAATACTGCGAGGGCTTTAGCGGCGTCTCCGTACTTTTCATACTCTGTTCCGTTCCAGCTATTTTCATCATGATTGCTTGTAAAATATACCCGAAAAGCTTCCTTATAAAACCCTAATTCATACTCCATCAACACTTCCACTAAACTACTTAAATCTGTTTGCCTTTTACAGAATTCTTCCGTTGCATGCATCCATTTCCATGTATATGTTGCATCAAATACTTCATGATAATTAGGTTCTTCACATTCGGCGAGCCAAAAAAGATCTTCTTTGGATCTTTGCAATTCAGATTTGGCTTTTTTCCAAAAATCCAATGGAACCAAATGTGCCATATCACATCTAAAACCGTCAATATCACATACGGTAACCCAAAACTTCATAGCATCAATCATTGCTAATTGCATTTGTTGGTTTTCATAATCCAATTTGCTAACATCCTCCCACCCATTCGGATGAACAATTTGTTTTGATTCATCATAGCAAAAAAAATCAGGATGTTCTGCTATCCACACATTATCATTACCTGTATGATTGGCAACCCAGTCAACAATTATTTTAAAACCAAGATGGTGGGCATATTTAACTATATCAATAAAATCTTTTAAGGACCCAAATTCAGAATTAATGTCTGTATAATTTTGAATTGCATAATAACTCCCCAGGCTACCTTTTCTTCCTTTAACACTGATAGGTGTAATCGGCATAAACCATAAAACCTCTATCCCCATATCCTTAAGCCTGGGCAAATGTTTTTCAAATGCTTGAAAAGTTCCTTCAGCAGTATATTGCCTTACATTAACCTCATAAATATTTGTATTATAACTCCAGGAAGGATGATCAATTTTCATGATTATATTTTAATCTTTATACTCAACTGCAATTAACGATTAGCGATTAATGTTAACTTTGCACAATATTACATGAAGCAGTTTAATGTTCCCATAACATACAGAAGCCATTTAATTTCTGCCATTAAAAATAAACGCAGAACACAGGATAAATTAAAGAAAGATTTTAGCCCTACCTTTTTAGATTATGGACCTGTACAAATTTATCTTGCCCGCCACTTTGGTTTTTGCTATGGCGTAGAAAATGCTATTGAAATATCCTTTAGAACGGTTGACGAAAACCCAGGTAAAAGAATTTTTTTATTAAGTGAAATGATACATAATCCGGTTGTGAATGATGATCTTAAAAACAGAGGAGTAAAGTTTTTAATGGATACGAATGGCAGAATACTGATTGATTTTAATACGCTTACTTCGGACGATATTGTTATTATACCGGCATTTGGGACTACGCTTGACATAGAAAATAGATTAAAAGAGATCGGGATAAAAATTGAAAAATATAATACAACCTGCCCCTTTGTAGAAAAAGTATGGAACCGGGCAGAAGCCATAGCGGCAAAAAATTATTCCATAATTATTCATGGGAAAGCAAGGCATGAAGAAACGAGAGCAACCTTTAGTCATAGTGCTTTAAATGCTCCAACTGTGATAGTTAATGATATGGATGAAACCGTTGAACTATCCAGATTTATTACAGGCGAAAAACCTTTTCACCTTTTTTATGAAGAATTTAAAGGCAAATATTCCGAAGGATTTAATGTTGAAAAACATTTACAAAGAATCGGTGTAGTAAATCAAACAACAATGTTGGCGAGCGATACGCAGGCTATTTCTGATTTTTTAAAACAAACTATACTAACAAAATATAATCTTACCGAAACCAATATTGAAGAACGATTTGCAGATACAAGGGATACATTGTGTTATGCAACCTATGAAAATCAGAGTGCTGTTTATGGGTTATTAAAAACAGATGCTGACCTTGCCATTGTAGTGGGCGGATATAATAGTTCTAACACCTCTCACCTTGTAGAGTTGTGCGAAGAAAAGTTGCCTACTTATTTTATTGATTCACCGGAAAGAATATTGGCTCATGCGAAAATATCGCATTATGACTTTCATAATAAAACAGAATTAGCAACTGAAAATTTTCTACCAGCAAAAACTCCTGTAAAAATTTTAATTACGAGTGGAGCAAGTTGCCCTGATGCCGTGGTAGAAGGAGTAATAACTAAATTACTTTCTTTTTATTCTATACATAAAACTGCAGAAGAAACAATTGCAGCATTTGCGTAAAAACTTATGGTTTTCTTACAAGGAGGAATAACTACCAGTAATCTATTCTTCAATTGTAATATGAGATTGCTTCATAGGCATTTGTCTTTATTCCGCCTTTCGTTTTATTTCCTACTCGAATGAACAATTATGATTTATTTGAGAATTTTTTAACTATCTGTAAAGCGAAATCCATTTGTTCTTTTTCAGTTAGCTGAGTATTGTTCAATTCAATTGCATCATCTGCTTTTCGCAAGGGACTAACCTCTCTATGAGAATCCATATAATCCCGCATTTCCAGATTTGTTTTAATTTCATCAATGGTGATATTAGGATTCTTTTCAAACAATTCTTTAAACCTCCTTTCCACTCTTACGGTTTCATCTGCTTCCATAAATATTTTTACTTCAGCAGCAGGGAAAACAGTTGTGCCTATATCCCTACCATCCATGACAATACCTTTTTTTTCTCCTAATTTTTGTTGCTGTGCTACTGCAAATTTCCTTACTTCTTTTATTGCCGCTACATCGCTTACTTTTTCTGCAACCACAAGATCCCTGATAACGTACTCAACATTTTCTCCATTCAGATAAATTTCTGATTGATTGGTATTCTTATTAAAATTGAATTCAATGGCTACATCTTTTAAAGCTTGCTTTACTTCTTTTGTTTCAGTCCAATCCACATGATTTCTTAAAAAATATAAAGTTATTGCACGATACATAGCACCACTGTCAATATACACATAACCCAATTTTTTTGCCAGCGCCTTGGCAAGCGTACTTTTGCCGCAGGCCGACCATCCATCAATTGTTATAATAATCGACATAAGGGCAAAAATGACCTAAAAATTCAGGAAGAACAAAAAAGAATTTTGCTTGATTGCAAATAAAAATGCCACCTACTAAGATGGCATTCACATTAATAAATTTTTATTCTAAGCTTGCGTTGCTTCTTCTTTTTTGACCCCGCCTTTTATCTCAAATGTTATTTTTGAATTTTCCTTATCAAGATCGGCAGTTAAAACGTCACCAGTTTTTACACTCGTATTCAAAATCTCTTCAGCCAGCGGATCTTCAAGGTATTTTTGAATAGCTCTGTGTAGCGGTCTGGCACCAAACTGGGCATCATAACCTTTTTCAGAAATAAATTTTTTGGCTTCTTCTGTTAACTCTAACGTTAATCCCAAATTATGCAAACGTTTTGTAACTCCTTTCATGAGTATATCAATGATAGAAAAAATATTTTCTTCAGTTAAATGATTAAATATTATCACATCATCAATCCTGTTCAAAAATTCCGGGCTAAAAGTTCTCTTTAAAGATTTTTCTATCACAGCTTTATTGTTCTCGTCAACATTCTGCATACGTGTAGCCGTGGCAAAACCTACTCCTTCTCCAAAATCTTTTAACTGGCGGGCACCAATATTAGATGTCATGATGATCATGGTATTCTTAAAATCAATTTTCCTTCCTGCACCATCTGTTAGTATACCATCATCTAAAACCTGTAGTAAAATATTATAAATATCAGGATGTGCTTTTTCAATTTCATCTAATAAAATAACCGAATAAGGTTTGCGCCTGACTTTCTCGGTAAGCTGGCCTCCTTCCTCATATCCAACATAACCCGGAGGTGCACCAATTAATCGGCTGACCGTAAATTTTTCCATATACTCACTCATGTCAATACGAATCAAAGCTTCATCGCTATCGAACATGTATCTGGCTAAAGCTCTTGCTAACTCTGTTTTACCAACACCCGTAGGCCCAAGAAATATAAATGTACCTATTGGCTTTTTAGGATCCTTTAACCCCACCCGGTTACGCTGAATTGCTTTTACAACTTTTTGGATTGCTTCATCTTGTCCGACTACTGCACCTGTCAGGTCTGTGGCCATCTTTCTTAGCTTTTCTGTTTCTGCCTGAACCATACGCTTTACCGGAATACCTGTCATCATACTCACAACTTCCGCAATTGCTTCTTCATCTATCGGAAAGCGCTTATTCTTACTTTCTTCTTCCCAATCTGATTTGGCTTTTTCCAATTCCTCCTGCAATCTTTTTTCAGTGTCACGCAAGGAGGCAGCCTCCTCAAATCGCTGACTTTTAACTACTTTATTTTTCTCAAGTTTAATATCTTCAATTTTTCTTTCAAGCTCCAAAACATCTTCTGGTACATTTATATTTTTCAAATGCACTCTTGCACCTACTTCATCTAAAACATCGATTGCTTTGTCAGGAAGTAATCTATCCGTCATGTATCTGTCGCTTAATTTTACACAAGCTTCAATTGCTTCTTCTGAATAAGTTACACTATGATAATCTTCGTATTTACTTTTAATGTTTGTAAGGATTTGAATGGTTTCCTCTACACTTGGTTGCTCTACCATCACTTTTTGAAAACGACGATCCAATGCTCCATCTTTTTCAATATACATTCTGTATTCATCTAAGGTTGAAGCACCAATACATTGTAGTTCTCCCCTTGCCAAGGCGGGTTTAAAAATATTGGAGGCATCTAAAGAGCCACTGGCCCCACCAGCACCAACAATGGTATGTATCTCATCAATAAATAGAATTACATCACGGTTTTTTTCAAGCTCATTCATTATGGCTTTCATTCTTTCTTCAAATTGTCCCCGATATTTAGTTCCTGCAACTAAAGCAGCCAAATCCAGTGATACAACTCTTTTATCAAATAATACCCGGCTTACTTTCCGTTGAATAATGCGTAGCGCTAAACCTTCTACTATTGCAGTTTTACCAACGCCTGGCTCACCAATCAAGATTGGATTATTTTTTTTACGCCGACTTAAAATTTGAGAAACTCTTTCAATTTCTGTATCACGCCCAACAATAGGATCTAATGAATTTAATTCTGCCAAACGTGTGATATCCCTGCCAAAATTATCCAATACGGGAGTCTTTGATTTTGGTTGGGTTGCTGTGCCTTTAGTAGATCGTTGTTGCTGGGAATATGATTTCTTTTCTTCGTCAAACTCCTCCGGCTCATCATCCTGAAAGTCTGCCTTGGGATCAGTTTTTACATATCCCAATTCATTCTTGAACATATCATAATCTACATCAAACTGATTTAAAATTTGAGTAGCAATATTTTCTTTATTCTTAAGGATTGAAAGCATAAGATGTTCGCTCTCCACCAAAGGGCTTTTATTTGCCTTTGCTTCAAGAACTGTTATCCTGATAACTTTTTCAGCTTGTTTGGTAAGGGGTAATGAATTTATGTTAGCAATATTTTTACCCGTTTTGTCTTTAACAGCAAGTTCAATTTCTTTCCGCAATTCATACAGATCAACATTAAGAGATTTTAAAATTTTGATAGCAGTATTTTCTCCATCGCGAATTAAGCCTAAAACAAGATGTTCGGTGCCAATAAAATCATTTCCTAATCTAAGCGCTTCTTCCCTGCTGTAGGAGATGATCTCTTTAACCTGGGCTGAAAAATTATTATCCATTTTCTGATGATTTATCTATACAATAATAACGATTAAAATTCACTAAAGGTTCTGAAAAAGAATTCACAGCGTGTTGAAAACCATCAAATAAAGGTTAAAACTAATAAGTCATATTGTTCAACCATTTTAAAAGATAATACATTTGTCCTTTCTGCTTTTAACATTAAAGTAGGTATTAATTTATCTTATTAGAACAACGCTTCAATCGATTATAGAACTTAACATATGAAAGTCAAAATTGATACCAAAGAAAGATTTCATGTAATTACTCCGCTGGAAAGTACAATCTCTGCAAATATGACAGATGATTTTAAGGATGAGATCCTTAC
>MWVW01000208.1_pt1 | contig 13793 bp, 8 predicted proteins | sample 1047191 | NCBI WGS metagenome assembly MWVW01 (sample SAMN06349985, study PRJNA376086) | soil metagenome | isolation source: MtG22-5 sample Antarctic (ecotone) | place: Antarctica
AGCCATACAATGCCTACTACATAGTATACCTGGTGGCGTTGAAGCTGGCCATACATGGCGAAACCTACACTATAAAAAAAGAGTCCGCATAAGATTGATTGCATCAGGTAATTGGTAAAAGCCATTTGCCCAACGGGCCGCATCAGTGCAAACAACCATTTGAAAGCTCCTGATTTATACAACAACATAATAGCTCCAAAAAATCCAAGTGATCGTAATACTCTTTCCACCTGATAGTATTGTATGGACACATGTTTTACATATTCAAACCTGTTGAACTGATATTTGATAAAAGGTTGCAGGTGGAGGTAAGAAAGAAAAATACCTACTCCCAATCCAATGACCAACATCCACCAGTAAACCTTTGCAGAGGCCTGACCAGTCAGTATACCCATTTTAAAAAATGCCATACCGAGGAACATGAATAGGAGCACATCCCATAATTCAAAAAATACATACTGCACCAGGTCATTGATATAGCGGTTGGTGCGGATTTCGTAAAGCTCTTCATAATTGCCGTGCGCTGTTTTAAGGATGTTTGACTGGGTTCTTTCCCTTCTTTTCTCTATGCTGCTTCTTTCTTTCATTGCTGTCATGGCTGAAAGATGCTCCTTTTGCATTGGTGATAGTTTTGTTTTTATAGTATCCATTGCTGCAACAGCTTCTCCTCTGGCTACTACTTTTTTTTCTTTACAAAAATCACGGTTTTCTCTTGCCAGCATGAAGAATAAACAAATACCTGCTGCAATCAGTAATGACTTAGGCGACAGGTTTCTGAATGTAAAAAGCACCATACCCCATAGTGCATAGTCCAATAATATATCACCGGGCCAAAGCAGTATAAATACATCAACCAGGGAAAATACCAGTAGCCATAGCTGTCGTCGGAAAAAATAGTCAGCAGGTCTGATGCCTTCAGATTTTTTTTCGGCACTCCGCACAAAAAGTATAATGCCGGCACCGAAAAGCATGGAAAAAAGTGCCCTTTGTGTGCCGTGCGGGATAAGATTAATAAAATACCATGTATTGAAGTTGACACTGGTTTCACCATTTGCAAACGGATCGCCCGGAAAACCAAACGAACCTATATTCATCAGCAATATTCCCAATATGGCAAAGCCACGCAGGCTATCAAGAATGACTATGCGTTCTTTTTGTGCAGTGGGTGCTGCATTTTGTATTGGTTTTTGCGGTGCAGCTGTTATTTCCATATTAATTACTTTAAACTCCGGAAGTTTCTCTGTTCAATTGCTTTGCGTTATCTTATTTTCAAACAATGATTTTTTCAAAGGCAGTCTTTTTCCATAAGTCATTTGTCGCCAAATCCATTCCAGTGGACCGTATTGAAAATACCTGAACCAGGCATGGCTGAAAATAATCTGCAGTATGTAAATACCAATTGCAATAGGAATAAAATATACAGGACCCATTTCTTGTCCCCATCCAAGACCCGCGCCATAAAAAATTGATATAGCAACTACTGATTGTAGCAGGTAATTGGTCAAAGCCATCCTGCCTACAGGAGCAAAAATTTGCAACCAGTTTTGTCCTCTGGTTTTTATCCAATACAAACAGACTGCAGATACATAGGCAAGACAAAGAGGAACAACACCAATAGCATAAAAAAAACTATCCAGTAAACCCCAGGGACTTTGATAAACATTTTTCCCATCCTCTGCAAACCAGGCCGTAGCAAAGCATGCAGGAATACCGATTACGAAACCCCATAACATTAATTTTTTGAAAAGTGATTTGTACTCCTGAAGGTTTTGGTACATCATTTTACGGCCTACATAAAAGCCGATCAGGAACATACCCAGTACTTTTGGAATCCTGTTTGAATCGAGTAATGATTGGAAGCGGTAAAAAAATGCAGATTCCTGCCAATTGCGCCATTCATGCCAACCGCTTCCCTCTTTGAAGAGATATGTGCGCCAGCTGTCATCTATAGGTAATCCATTCCCTTTGTCTATCGCTTCTGCAATTTTTTGCAAAAACACGCCGGGTGTCCCTTGTACAACCACTTTAATAGCATCTATTAGAATGGGTGATAAAATCAAACCCACCGCCCAAATAAGTAAAGCCTTGTCTGAACATTTTCTAAAGAGAGGTAAAATAAAACCGATCAATGCATAGAGGAGAAGGATGTCACCTTCCCACAATAAGAAGATATGCATTGCCCCAAACAAGAGGAGCACTGACAGCCTACGGTAAAATACTCTAATTGCATTGACACCTTTTTGTTCATTGCGTATAAGAATAATCGAAAACCCAATACCAAATAACAGCGAAAAAAGAGAATAAAATTTCCCTTCTATAAACCATGTCTGTAAAAAAGAAACAATCGAATCAGTCGGGTAAGTAGAAAAAGCCTGTTTGTGTTCTGTGGTAAAAAAACCGTAACCGGTAAAGCCAAAAATATTATTCAGGAAAATACCTAAGATGGCAATGCCCCGTAGCACATCCAGTATCTGTGCCCGCTCGGTGTAATCTATTGGTTTGTTTATGTAATCGATTGATAGGTTTTATTCAATATTCTTTCCTTTATAAAATTCAGTGCGTTCGTAAGGAAAGATCAGCCCGGGCGAACAAATTACAGAAAATAAAATCTATTAAAATAACTTTTATTAAAAATTGCCTTGCCATAGGTAACTGCTGGGAATGAAGTTATTTCCCTAACATTAACAATCATATAGCCTTCATAAAATAGTAGCTTATTATATAGTGATGAAGTAAAAATTCATGTTTCTTATTTATTGGCAGAGGCAAGATGCCTGGTTGCTAAGCACCCTGCTTGCCAATTTATACCTAGTGTTTTATAAGTTTTATCACTTTCCGGTTAGCACCCTGCTGCACTTCGGCAAAATAAATTCCGGGTCTGTAGGTATTTCCGATACGAATGGTTGAAACCCCTCTTTCCATAGTTTCCACCAGGCGGCCCAGCACATCCCTGACCATCAGCTTTATTCTGCTGTTATCGCTGCTTGCAATTTGCAGCTCAAAATAACTGTGCGTAGGATTGCGGTAAGCCTGCACACGGAAATAACCATTCTCCGGAGTTACACTATTCTTATTGATTGTCATTAACGACTCACTAATGGTCACCCTTCCCAAGCCATCGCTGATAGTGGCATTTTGAGGAGTGTTTAATTCCACATCAAACCATTCGGCAGGCTCAGAAACGTTATCTGATTTTATCTGTATGGAAATAGTTTTTGTTGTTTCACCCGGTGCAAAAACAAGTTCACCGCTCAGCCTTGTATAATCTTTAGGTTGAACAGCAGTTCCGTTAAGCGTTTTGTATTTTACACTAACGGTTGTTGCAGAAGGTGCAGAAAGACTTACTGTCAGTTGCGCTGTTCCCTGCGACTCAAATACGTTTTGATCATTGATGGACAACGAAGGTGTTGTAGTATTACATCCTTCATCTATCTGGCCGTTGCAATTATCATCAATTATATTTCCACAAATTTCAGTAACACCAGGGTTCACTGCCGGATTGTTGTCATTACAATCTCCATTAATTGTTACATAACCCTGCGGCGATGAGCAGGCATTCGTTGATACTGTATTACTTCCATAACCATCTCCATCAGCATCGGCATAATAAATTGTTTGTACGCCTTCATCTACCACTCCGTCACAATCATTGTCAACACCATCGCATACTTCTACAGCACCGGGATGAATGGCTGCATTAGCATCATTACAATCGGTTTTATTGGCTATAAAACCCGCCTGGGGAACACATGATGTGATCGTACTATTTGGATTGCCATATCCATCGCCATCGGCATCTGCGTAATACGTCAAAGCTTCACCATCAGGGCAACCGCTGGCCAATACATTACCTGCATTCGATAATGTCCACCGTGAGAAATCGGGAAGGTTGATTTTTTCAACAAAATTAGTTGCAGCATCACGTGTAGTATATCCTCTTTCATCCCAACTTCCTCCGGCAGATCCTTTGAATAAAACGAGATCAGCTTCCGGAATAGCATTGAGTTCGGCATCAAAATATTTAAACCGTAAAGTAGCTTTCAGAGATGCATTATTGGTGGGTGTTATCTCGTAAAATCTCAAAATAGAATTGCCGGTCCCCTGGCTATTTATTTGCGACTGATGTCCGCGTTGAATAGTTACGGAACCAAGGTTTTCTGTTGAGGTAATTACAGCGCCTAAATTTCCGGGGTTGGCTTCGACAGGAGCATTTAAAACCTTTGTTGATTTTACTACACCTATTCCGCTGCTGGTAATCCTGCTGTTTTCATTTTCGTTTTCAAGCGAGCCTGTTGCACCCAGGTCAATATTATATGCATTAAGATTTAAAATACCTGCAGTAAATTGTATTTGGTTTTTTACTGAAATGTTTCTTGAAAGGGAAACAGAATTAGCGGTTTTATTTACTTCCAGATTATAAAGCGATAAAGTTCCATTACCCGATATACTGTTTATAGCAGTGCCAGTAAACTTTATATTGCCTGATGTATGATTGATGGTTCCGTTATTTACCAGGTTCACATCCTGCAAAACTATTTGCGTAGTATTCCCGCTGGTTACAAGGTAAGTGTTTGCTGCTACAGTAAGCTGTGCAAAACCGGGTCTAGAAATACTGATAAAAATAATCATCAGCAATCCAATATTCAAGTAGAGAAAATTTTTTTTCATAAAAAGTTTTTTTATCTGGGTTGCACCTCTTTATCAACAGTATCAAACTGAACTATAAACAATTCATCCCGCTGCCCTTCTCCAAATTTAATTTTTTTAGGTGGCAAGATGATTAGGTTTGGATTATCTTCTGAATTATTGTAATACGCAATACCAAAGATTTTGCTGCCAGCAGATAAGTGAACCGGGTTTTCCAAAAAATATTTTTTCTTCCAGTGTGCATCCCAGTGCGGAATTTTCAACAGTTCAACCCTCCTGCCGGTGAGGCTGTCAACGGCATAGATTTCCCAACTGCTGAGGGCGAACTGGCCCATGGGCATTACACTGTAAATTTCAACAGCCCTGGCGAGTTTTGTTTCTGCATAAAATTTTCTTTTTTCTCCCTTGTTCACTACAAACGGGCCATTGGTAATGTGGGTTGTATCAAGCAAAACCTCTGAACTGGCAATTTTCATTTTTCCGGTGCTTTTTACAAAGCGGAATTTTATATAGGAAGAATCTTTTTGCGGGGTAGTGGATGCTACATAACTGATATGAAATAACAATTTACTGCCTGCTGGAATTTTTTTCGCTACCGGCAATAATTGAAAACCGGTTGGCTCATCGGCCGTCCATTGATACCAGTTATATTGATAAGGTATAAACCCGATACCTGTTAAACTGCTGTATCCGTAATTATGATCATTATTGTCAAACTGTGTTCCTGTTTGGCCGGTATCAATAGAAATGGTACATGATTTTACAATTTTTTTATTGCCGGGTACAAACTCTATTGCTTCTATAATTTCATCTTTTTTAAATCCGGTGGGTATTACAAACACCTGCGATTTTTCCTCATAATCTCCTGAAATTTTAAACGATTTTTCCATTGCCAGCGCCGCATCTTTTACGGCAACCTCCATAGTTGGTTTTAAAGGAGATCCTTTTGACTGAACAGGCAAATTGCCCTCTGGCATACCGGTTTTAACCCAATTTTTTATCGCAGCAATTTCATCAACTGTAAGGGTGTTGTAATTTTTTAGATGCGAATATTGCGGGTCTGCTTTCCAGGGCGGCATAAGTTTATTTTCAGTAACGTATTGAATCATCCTGCCATAAGCGCTTACTTCTTTATAATTCGTTAATGCCATAGCTCCAACACCAGCGCTGGTGTGGCAGGAGATACAATGCATTTTTATGATAGGTTGAATAGTAGTATGGTAATCTAACGATTGAGCAGCTGAATGCAAATAAGGGGGGAAGAAAAACAAAATATAAAGTATCCGGTTCAAGGTTGTTCATTTTCGTTGGTGATATAACAGCCTACTGCACGTTTCCATGGCTTGGGCATTTCCCTGCCATTCGATATATTTTGCAAAGCAGCAGCCAAATCATTGCTTGTATAAATATGCTTTCTTTTTCCCGGCTGTGCGTAGGCATCATTTATCCTGCCCTGGTATAAAATAGTTTCATATGCCCCGGTAATTACAACCTCGGGAGTAACGGTGGCGCTCAGTTTTTTTGTGATCTGCTGCTCTTTGTCAACCTTAGTTATAAATTGAGTAAGCTGATTTTTTGTTTTAAATGCAGTCGCAGATTTATTGGTGCTTGTTGAAAACGGGAACACCAGGTAAAAATTTACTTTACCCGCATACACATCTGCAACGCTTTTTAATGAAGAAGCCATAAAAATAGATATGGGGCATTCTTCAGCAACAAAAGCATAAACATTAATTTTTTTCTCTTGCGAAAAACAAAAAATTGTACTAATCGCGAACAAAAAAAGGAATATTATTTTTTTAACATGCATATAAGTGATTTTAGTTGACAATATTTAGATGTTGTCTAAGTATTAAAAAAAAAGATTATTACTGAACAACAACTGAAGTGCCTCGAATCTTCAATATTATTTTTTTCTGTATCAATAGAGATTTGGAAAGCTCCTCATGTATGTCTGAACTCTTAAAGGTGATGGTGGTGCCGTCCGTGGCTGCGGTTACAGCACTTGTCAGTGTTCTAAACGGCCAATAAAAATCTCCTTTTTCTTCGAGTGTATGATTTTTATCAACATACAACATTTTGTTAACTGAAAATTGCTTCATCATTCCCTTATCTTCATGTACAGTAATATGGCAATGATACATATAAGGGACATCGCCATGGAAATCATCAAACTTTGTAATGAACCGCACCGTTTCCTTAGGCCCTACATATACAACATCTTTCCTTCCCAATTCATTCGATGTAAGTGGGATATTATTGTTCAACGAATCTTTTCTGTCAAGGATATAAAATTGTACGTCGTGAATGTGAAAGGGATGATACTGATCAATGGCGCCATGCAATGTCCAGATTTCTGTATTGTTAAAAGGTATCGTATCATTTAACTTACCCATATCAAATGCAGTTGCTTGGGCGTATGAAGAACTCTCGCCAATTCTTACACCAGTTCCATTTGTGCCGTTGTTTCCTCCGCTAAATAACCATTTTTCCCGGGTAACGGTGGCCTCTGATTTAGGTATGGGGGTATAAGATCCCAACGTAAACGGCGGCGGAGTATTAACAGAGTTTGGATTAATTAATGCTGTTACCAAAAACTCTAAGACCGGAAAGGCAGCCCCATTCATATAATTTGGCTCATAACCCGGGGCTGGTAAATTAACAAAATTGATCCAGGCTTCTTTTGCACCCCAGGTTCCATTGGGCAATTCATTCCCATAACTCATTAATTGTAAGCGAGTGCCGGCAGAATAGTTGCCAAATGGCACTACAATCTCTGCTCTTTCACCAGGCGCCAGTTGCAGCCTGGTAAGAAAACTTCTGGTGTTCTTCAAGCCCCCATCTGTAGCTATATGATAAAATCCAGCATTATCGGAAAGTCCCAGGTTGAACACACGCTGGTTTGATCCGTTTAAAATCCTTAATCGTATCATTTGACGGGGTACATTTAATTGAGAATTGATTACACCGTTTACCATTAAATTATTATCAGTATTAGGAATAGATCCATCATAACCTATCCCGCCGATTGAATTGATCGCTTTGGTCTGAATGATCAATGGAAAATCATCAACGCCATAAGTACGGGGCAGGGTTAATGCCGCTTCCTCTGCATCTTTTACAATGATCAATCCTGCCAGGCCCTGTAAAACATGTTTGGCCGTTAGTTCATGGGCATGGGGATGATACCAGTATGTGCCTGCCTTATCCAACACCTTGAATTCCGGACTCCAGGTGGTATTGGGATCTATTACAGTGTGGGGGCCTCCGTCATTTTCGGGCGCCACATGGAGGCCGTGCCAGTGAACGGTTGTTTCTTCACCAATACTGTTGGTAACGTTCATGGTAACCTGCTGGCCGGCCTGCATGATCAGGGTGGGGCCCAATAAACTTCCGTTAAACCCCTTTGTCTTGGTGGTAATACCTGGAAAAAACTCTCGGGTGCCGTTTTGCATATTAAGGTTATATACAGGGCCGTTTAATACAGGCGGCAGAAAATAGTTATTAAACTGGGCTTGTAGTGCCTGTTGTATTAAACAAAAACTGATTAATAGTATGTGACAGTAATTTTTCATTATCTATAAATTTGCTGGCTAAAGGATTTTTATTGCAGGTTTATTAAAACCAATACATACCCGGTTTTAATATCTGCTTTACCCATTGCTTTACCGATAATAGCTCCCTGCGCATCAGTAAGATTGCCTGCTTTTTTTGCATAGCCCCGTTGAGATGCTGAGGTTAAAAAATCACCTGCGTTTATTTCGCCACCTTCATTATTGCACAGCACATATACCCGCCCGGCCAATGCAACCGGGTATTTGCCATAAGCTATGGTACCCTGCTGGCCCATCAGCATACCGGGTTTTATGCCATTTGCGCCACTGATAACACCAACTATTTTTTTATCATTTGCCTGTTTGGTGATGCAGAGCACCCCTTCCTTTTCCGGATCTATGGAAACAAGCATTCCGGGTTGCAGGTTTTTCTCTTCCGCTTCATTTATATCAAAGTTTTCGGCAAGGTCAGATCCTCCTGTTATTTCCAGTTCACTGGTAATAACCCTGCCATCTCCATCACCGTAGTCAGCATCCAATTCTATAGTAGCTACACCGGAATTATTGTATAAGAACATGGAAGCACCGTCTGTACCGCTCTCAGTAGGTTTTATTTCAACGGTTTTCAATCCTCCTGGTTTTGCTAAAGAAAGAGAGCCGCCATTGCTTATCAATGCATCACCGGCCACCTGTAATATATCGCCTGAACTATTCACTGTTACCCGATCACTTCCCCCTGTTCTTACTATAAATTTCCCTGCTGTATTTGAACTAAAAGTTCCGACACGTAAATTATCTCCGGATAATTGTACAAAGCCTTTATCTAATCCTGAAGTCTGTAAATTGATAAGAGCGCCTGATTGATTTATGATCAGATCATCTGCTATATACACTTTTCCGAGTGCAAAATAGCCAGCCCAATTATTTGTGGCTCCTGCTGCGGTGGCATATAATCCATAAGCTGTTGTTCCGCCGGAAGCGTTACCCCACAGTCCATAATTGGCTGCATCTCCATTCTGACCGATTCCCCTCAAGCCAACGCGGTTGCCCACTCCTGTTACAGTTGCTGAACCATACACCCCGTAGTTAGTTCCGGAGGTGCCGGTATTTTCAAAATTTCCTGTACGTGTTAAATTATCGGTTACATCAAGTGTGTAAGTAGGGTTAAGGGTGCCAATGCCTAATTTATTTTGTACATGCACATTTCCGCTTGAAAAATAGCCCGCCCAATTAGTAGTGCCACCCGTTGCGGTGCCAAATATTCCATAAGCCGTTGTTCCCCCGGTTCCGGTACCCCATACTCCAAAATTAGATACATCTCCATACTGCCCCTCACCCTTTAAGCCAACGCGGTTGCCCGTTCCCGCTACATTTGCAGAACCATGCACTGCGAAATTAGTTCCGTTGTTGGAGGTGTTCTCAAAATTCCCTATACGGAGTGAATTGCCCGTTATTTCAAGGGGATAGTAAGGGGTTGTGGTGCCGATGCCCAAGCGGTTGTTGGTATTATCCCAATAAAGATTACTGTTTGATGAAAGGGAAGATGCTCCATTCCAGAAAGCAACCTGTGTGGCAGTACCGCTTCCGCTTAGCGCTCCGCTGCCGGAAGTAAACACATTAGCCCACACAGGCGAGGCAGGAGTGCCGTTGTTCATATACAAGCCAGTCGTACCATCGGTTTGATAAACGATAAGGCCGGTTGCAGGTGAAGCAATGGCTATTCGCTGCGCAGATGTCATTCTTGGAATCAATAAACCTTTTGTTGTGCTTTTTATATCAAGCATGGCGCTTGTATGCGGATTGCTTCCGTCAGTATTAATGCCTACGCTTTGCGCATTAGCAAATGCGCAGATTACAATCAAAAGGTTTGATAAGAGGCTCTTTTTCATTTTTTTAATTTTCAAGTTTGGTTTGCAGAGACAGTTAATTGAAAGTGATCAACTGTGCAACATAAGTAGTTTCACTTACGATGTCAAAAGTGACGAAGTGCTGACTGTAAAACAATACCGAGATCGGGTGAGGAGTAAGAAGCAAGAGGTAAGAAGCCAGAAGTAGGCTGTACGAAGCAAGTGGTAAGAAGTAAGAAGTCAGAAGTAATTGAGAATTTTCTAGACGATCCTTTCGTGGATGGCTTTGGCTACTGCCTCAGGACCTGAATGCACATGGAGCTTGGCGTAGATGTTTTTTATATGTGTTTTTACTGTATCCAATGAAATAGTCATAGCATCCCCTATCATTTTATAGCTCTTGCCGGAGATAAGATGCTGAAGCACCCCTTTTTCTTTTTCAGTTAAATTGTATTCCTGCACTGTTGGCAGATACACATTCTTTTTAAACAATTCAAAAACTTTGCGGGCTATGCCCGGTGTCATCGGGGATCCGCCGGAATGCACATCTTTTAAGGCTTCAATATACTCAGCAGGCGTAGTGCTTTTAAGAATATACCCCGAGGCCCCGGCGCAGATAGCTTCAAATATATATTCGTCATCAAAGAAAACTGTTTGTATCAGCACCTGTACTTGCGGAAAATCCTGCTTGATGATTTTAGTAGCTTCTATTCCGCTGATGCCGGGCATCTCAATATCCATAAGTACTACATCGCAATTGCATGCCCTCAAATGAGCGCCCAGGTTTCTGCAATCAGGGAAAGCGCCTACACAAGTATAGCCGTCCGTGCCACTCAACAGTATTTGCAGGCTTTCCCGGAGGTGTTTATTATCTTCAAAAATGGCGACTCTGATCATTGTATGTTTTAATGCAAGTTCATTCAACTTTTTAAATAATGAAATACCGAAATCGGGTGAATAGCCTAAACCGGGAATGTCAGGTTTAATTCTGTACCCTTCTCCAGTGAAGAATTGATGTGCAGGTTGCCTTTGAGTTCTTTAGCCCTCACCTGCATATTGTCCAATCCATTCCCTTTCAGGATTATTTTTTCATCAAAGCCTTTTCCATAATCTTTTATATGCATTACGAGCTCTCCATGCTGAAAGGCGATCCGAACATCAAGTTTTTTTGTCCCGGAATATTTGATGGCATTATTTACTGCCTCTTTAAAAATCAGGTAAAGATTTTTCCGCTGATGCATGGTCAGTTTTAAACTGGTCAATTCATCAGCGTTCATACTGCATTCTATATTCTGATGTGTACAGAGGTCATACAGAAAACGCTGCATGCGCTGTATCAGGCTTTGTCCCTCATTTTCCCCTGGCTTGATCATCCATACGATATCGCTCATTTTTTCCATGGTCTCGTGTGCATTGGTGCTTACCCTTTCCAGGATGTCTTTTGGCAATGCTGTATTACCCTGTTGTGCTGCCATCTGGCTCAGCAGGTGAATGCTGCTCAGTGAACTGCCTACTTCATCGTGCAGGTCGGCCGCTATCTGGTTACGCAACTCCAGCTCTTTCATTTTTTGTCTCAATTGATAACGGTTGACCAATAACCAGATGCCACACAATGCCAAAATGGTTAAGGTAAGGGAACCGATCATTAAAAATTGCTGTTGCTTCAATTGTTGCTGGTTGATATGCTGGTCTTTTTTTAAAATGGCAATTTCCTTTTCCTTTTTTTCAACAGTGTACAGGTCTTCCATCTTTTTCATTTGCAACTTCAACTCATTGCTCTCCAGGCTGTCATTCAGAGTATAATATTTATTGGTGTATTCAAGCGCCTTTTCAAACTGATCATTGGCAGCATAAAACTTTGCCAGGTTTTTATACCCTGCAACTTCTTTATTCAGATTGCCCATGTTTTTAAATACAGCGAGGCTGCTTGCCAGTTGCTTTTCAGACTGCTCCAGCTTGTTAACTTTGGTTTGGGAAGCCATAAGTTCCATGTCCACTGCGGCTATAGTGGTGCTGTCGCCTAATTGTTTGGCCAGTGCTTTTGTTTGATTATAATATTCATTAGCAGTATTGATGTCTTTTTTAGCTGCATATACTTTACCGATGTTAAAATATATTTTTTCTTCTTCCGTAACCAATTTAAATTCCTGTGCTATATCCAATGCGGCTTTAAAATGATTTAGCGCCTTATCATAATTGTTCTTGCCAAGATATATCTGACCCAATGAGCTTTGCGAAGTGCCCAATCCTCTTTTGTCATTCAACGCAGTTTTTAATGCTATGGATTTGTTGGCATATTTTAAAGCCTCGTCATATTGCTTTAATTCAATAAAGGAAATACTGATGCTTTGGTAACAAAAAGATTCGCCTTTTTTATTTCCTAATTCTTCAAATATCCTCAATGCTTTAAGATGATAATACAATGCATTTTTATAATCACCCTTATTCATATACACATTGCCAAGGTTGAGCAATTGTCCCGCAGCAGAAACCTTGACTCCCATTTTTTCAGCAAGAGCAATGGATTTTTTAAAAAATGATATGGCTTCTTTTACATTCCCCGTTTTTTTATAAAACAAGCCTGCAGTTGAATAATAATTAGACTTTATGGCATTGATATCTCCATTGGTATTTTCATCTGCCAATTTTTTTAATGCTGTGAGATAATAAACAGCACTATCTATTTTTCCCAGGTTATGATTTAAAGTAACCATCTGCGAATAGGAGTTACTCAGCGTTCTGCTATTTTGCAGGCTTTTGCCTAAATGAATTGCAGATAGCAGGTAGGTTCTGGATTTAGTTACATCCTGCCTTATGAATTCTTCCGCCAATAAATTATAGGCTTTAACCTCATCAACATCTTTTTTTTCTAAAGCAATGATTTTTTTGAGGCTATCAATAGTGGGGGTTTGGGTATTTCCCTCAAAACATATAGCAGACAAGATCGCTATAATGAATAGGCGGATCATCATGGTGTTTTAGTTGTACCGTAATGTACAAAAAACTACTGGGAAACAATTATTAAGAAAATTCAGGGTAATAATTTAAACTCCGGTTTTCATCTGGGAGGGATGCTAAATGATCCATTAAGATTGAGTGCAACTAAAATTTCCGGTATAAATTCTCACCCATTCAACACCTGAGATTCCTGCAGGTAATCAGTAGAAGGATGATATATGAAAAGTACTGAGCCTCCTTTTATGATATTGATGACTTTGGCATATTCGGCTTCAGGAAGTGCGGGGCAACCCTGGCTGCGACCCATATATCCGCTGTTTACCCGGCCGGAATTTACATAGGCAGCACCATGCATGACCACACCTCTTTCTTCAGCATTATCATTAAATCCCTGGTCCTTACCTGATAAGCGCAATGACAGACCATGCTTGCCTGTATAAGTAGCAGTTGTTATATAAAAACCAAGACTGCTTTGTTCTGAATTCATCCTGTTTGAAAAGCGTTCTGCTTTATCAATGCCTGTATTCTTGCCATGAGAAACAAATGTGTTGTGCACAAGTTTGGCGTTTTCAATATCCAGCAGGTAGAAACGTTTTTTGCGTGATGACTGGCTGAAGTCAACAATGGTTAAATATTGGCCATTGACTACATCACCTTGCGCTACCAATTTCTCATAACCTTTCAGTGCATACTCAAGCGCTTCCTGAGAAAGACCGGCTGCTTGCAGGTCAAGAGTTTGGTATAATGAAGTGGCTAACGAAGGCGCTGACTGCACACTGTCATTTAA